>WBZP01000029.1_pt1 | contig 188323 bp, 150 predicted proteins | sample 5204301 | NCBI WGS metagenome assembly WBZP01 (sample SAMN12412401, study PRJNA552823) | activated sludge metagenome | isolation source: activated sludge from nitrification reactor of wastewater treatment plant... | place: USA: Pennsylvania | collected 2017
CGGCATTCGGTGCAGGGTTCGGAGAACCCGAACGCACCCTGGTTGCGGTTGACCACTCCCGCGCCGTTGCAGTTCGGGCACACCTTGGGGCTGGTGCCCGGGCGCGCGCCGCTGCCGTGGCAGTTGGTGCACGGGGCCGGGCTGGTGAGCCGCAACGGCATCGCCACCCCCTTGGTGGCCTCCATGAAGTCGAGTTGGGTCTCGGTCTCCAGGTCATTGCCGCGGCGCGGCCGACTCGGACGGGGCTGCTGTGCCCCCCGGCCGAACAGCCCACCGAACAGGTCGCCGATGTTGGCGCCCCCGGTCTGTCCCGCGGCGTCGAACAGGTCGCCCAGATTGAACTCGGCGCCATCGGAGCCGAAGCCACCGAAACCGCCACCGCCGGTGTTGAAGCGCCGGCCGAAGCCACCGCCCGCGAACAGCCGGCGGGTTTCGTCGTACTCCTTGCGCTTGGCCGGATCGGTCAGGACTTCCTTGGCTTCCGATGCGGCCTTGTACTTCTCTTCGGCAGCGGCGTTGCCCGGGTTCCGGTCGGGATGGTTGTCGGCGAGGATCTTGCGGGCGGCCCGTTTGATCTCTTTCTCGTCGGCGTCCGAGGAGACGCCGAGTTCCTTGTAGAAATCCTTCTCAACCCATTCTCGCTGAGCCATTCCGCGTCACCTCCTCACCGTGTTCGCGTCTATTTCCGTCTCTATTCCGATTGTGGGGCCTGGTCGGCCGAAGTGCCGTCCGCTGCGGCCGTGTCGGCCGTGTCGGACACCGCGGCCACTTCGTCCACGACCCCGACCATGGCGTGCCGCAGCACCTGCTCGCCGAGCCGGTAGCCCTGGCGCATGACCGTGCCGAGCACCGGGTTGGAACCGTCACCTTCGTGCTGCACCGCTTCGTGCAGTTCGGGGTCGAACGGGTCGCCCTCGGCGCCGAACGACGTCAGCCCCATGCTTTCGAATGCGCCGATCAGCTTGTCCGCCACGGCCTTCAGGGGCCCGGACTCCAGGTCGCCGTGCGCACGGGCGCGATCGAGATCGTCGAGCACCGGCAACAGCTGGCTGACCACATGAGCCTTGGCCCGTTCGGTGGCCACGTGCTGGTCGCGCAGCGACCGCTTGCGGTAGTTGGCGAAGTCGGCCTGCACCCGCTGCAGATCGGCGATCAGTTCGGCCGCTTGATCTTGCGACTCCTCGGAGATGACCTCCGGCTCCGGCCCACTGGGGGCCGGAGCGGAGACCGTCTCACGAATCTCGCCTGTCTGCGGATCGATGCGCCGTTTGTCGGTGACGGTCACCGGCTCGTGCGAATCGTTCTCGCTCACTTGTTCTCCTGGTCATCCTCGACAACTTCGGCGTCGACGACGTTGTCGTCGGCGGGACCGGCTCCCGCACCTGCGTCACCGGCGGCCTGCTCGGCCTGAGTGGCCTCGTAGATCGCCTGCCCCAGCCCCTGGCTTTCGGTGCCCAGCTTCTCCATCGCGGACTTGATGGCCGAGATGTCGTTGCCTTCGAGCGCGGACTTCGCCTCCGCGATCGCACCGTCGACCTTGGCCAGCGTCTCCTCGGCAACCTTCGAGCCGCCCTCGGCTTCGCGCTGTTCCTTGACGAACTTCTCCGTCTGGTAGACCAGCGACTCGGCCTGGTTACGGACGTCGGCCTCCTCGCGGCGCTTGCGGTCCTCGTCGGCGTGCGCCTCGGCGTCCTTGATCATCCGGTCGATCTCCTCCTTGGACAGGCCGGAGCCCTCCTGGATCTTGATCGTGTTCTCCTTGCCGGTGCCCTTGTCCTTGGCGGTGACGTGCACGATGCCGTTGGCGTCGATGTCGAAGGTGACCTCGATCTGCGGGACACCGCGCGGGGCCGGCGGGATACCGGTGAGCTCGAAGGAGCCGAGCAGCTTGTTGTGCGCCGCGATCTCACGCTCACCCTGGTAGACCTGGATCTGCACGGACGGCTGGTTGTCGTCGGCCGTGGTGAAGGTCTCCGACCGCTTGGTCGGGATGGTGGTGTTGCGCTCGATCAGCTTGGTCATCACGCCACCCTTGGTCTCGATACCGAGGCTCAGCGGTGTGACGTCAAGCAGCAGAACATCTTTCACCTCACCCTTGAGCACACCGGCCTGCAGCGCGGCGCCCACGGCGACTACCTCGTCGGGGTTGACGCCCTTGTTGGGCTCCTTGCCGCCGGTGAGTTCCTTGACCAGATCGGTGACCGCGGGCATCCGGGTCGAGCCACCGACCAACACGACGTGGTCGATGTCGGCGACCGCGATGCCGGCGTCCTTGATCACCGACTGGAACGGCGCCCGGGTGCGGTCCAGCAGATCCTGAGTGATCTTCTGGAACTCGGCGCGGGTCAGCTGCTCGTCGAGGAACAGCGGGTTCTTGTCGGCGTCGACGGTGATGTAGGGCAGGTTGATCGACGTGCTCTGACTCGAGCTCAGTTCGATCTTGGCCTTCTCGGCGGCTTCACGCAGCCGTTGCATGGCCATCTTGTCCTTGGTCAGATCGATACCGGCGCTGGCCTTGAACTTGTCGACCAGCCATTCGACGATCCGGTCGTCCCAGTCGTCGCCGCCGAGGTGGTTGTCACCGGAGGTGGCACGGACCTCGACCACGCCGTCGCCGATCTCGAGCAGCGAGACGTCGAAGGTGCCGCCGCCGAGGTCGAAGACGAGGATGGTCTGTTCCTTGCTGCCCTTGTCCAGGCCGTAGGCCAAGGCGGCCGCGGTCGGTTCGTTGACGATGCGCAGCACGTTGAGTCCGGCGATCTGGCCGGCTTCCTTGGTGGCCTGACGCTGGGCGTCGTTGAAGTACGCGGGGACCGTGATGACCGCGTCCGTGATGTCCTCGCCGAGGTAGCTTTCGGCGTCGCGCTTGAGCTTCATCAGCACACGGGCGCTGATCTCTTGCGCGGTGTAGTTCTTGCCGTCGATCTCGATGGACCAGTCGGTGCCCATGTGCCTTTTAACGGACCGGATCGTCCTATCCACATTGGTCACCGCCTGGTTCTTGGCGGGCTGGCCGACGAGCACCTCGCCGTTGCGCGCGAACGCGACGACCGACGGGGTGGTCCGGGAGCCCTCGGAGTTGGCGACGACGACGGGGTCGCCACCCTCCAGCACCGCGACGCATGAGTTGGTGGTCCCGAGGTCGATGCCGACCGCACGAGCCATAGTTACTGCCTCCTGTTTAGGCTATTAAGGGTCTGAGTGAACCGCGCTCAAGATTGCCCCGTGCGGGGACGAGCTGTCAAGCCCTAGTTGAGTGCGGTTCGCTCAAGTTGTCACATGGGCCAACGGGGGTTCAGTCGGATTTGTTCCCGGGCGCTCGAATTTCGTCGGCCAACACCGCGGCCTCGCTGATCCGAGGGTCTTTCGTCGCGGTCAGCAGCGTGAGCATCGATGATCCACGAGCCAGCCCGCGCAGCCTCATCAGCTCGGCCGCGCGCTCGGGTTCGCCGAGTTCGGCCCGGTAACGCTCGGTGAACTCGGCGAACCTCGCCGGGTCGTGGGCATACCACTCGCGCAGCTCGGTGGACGGCGCGATCTGTCGACACCACTCGTCGAGCGCGGCGCGCTCCTTGGAGATGCCGCGCGGCCAGAGCCGGTCCACCAGGACCCGCTTGCCGTCGGCGGCGTCGGCGGCCTCGTAGATTCGTTTGACCTGGATATGAGCCTGTGACTCGGCCATTGCTCTTAATTCTCCTCCGCTCAGAGCTGCCGAGGCTAAATATGCCACCGAGGGCGCGCCGTCGGCGGCTCCCGGATACGCGCTGAACAACATCTTCATAAACATCACCAGTCACGGGTTTCACTCCTGAAACAGGCTGGGTACCGTTGCTCCACGGCATGAGGAGTCCTGTGCGCGCATCCATCTACACCCGTGTTGCCCTGGTGATCGCCGCTGTCGCCACCACCGTCGCGACGCTGGCCGGTTGCAGCAGCACCACCGGCGGCAAGGCCGTCTGCCCAGGCTGCGGGACGAACGCCGAACCGAGCTTCCCCACCCAGCGTCCCTCGGTCTCCACGCCCACCACGACTCCGGGACCGGAATCCCCGACGCCGGGAGCGACCGAGACCACGCCGCCGGGATCCGGCAGCGGCGGCACCCTGCCGACCGACGCCGACGGCTTCGTCTTCATCGAAACCAAATCCGGAAAGACCCGCTGCCAGCTCAACAACGACTACGTCGGATGCGAATCGGACTTCGAGAACGCCCCGGAGATCGACGGCTCACCCGCCAACGGTGTCAAGGTGACCGCGGGCGGCGATCTCAGCTGGGTGCTGGGCAACCTCGGTGACATCCCGGTCACCACCCTGGACTACGGCACCTACTCAGCGGCGGGATGGACCATCGCGGCCGACGACAGCGGCACCCGGTTCACCAATGATTCGACCGGCCACGGGATGTTCGTCGCCACCGGGGGCGTCGAATCGTTCTAAGTAGTCTGATGGTCGTGGATTTCCGTGTCTTCGTCGAACCGCAGCAAGGTGCCCGCTACGCCGACCAACTCGCCGTCGCCAACGCCGCCGAAGCGCTGGGCTATTCGGCGTTCTTCCGATCCGACCACTACGTGGCGATGAGCGGCGACGGCCTGCCCGGGCCGACGGATTCGTGGGTGACGCTCGGCGCGCTCGCCCGCGAGACCGACACCATCCGGCTGGGCACCATGGTCACCTCGGCGACGTTCCGCCACCCGGGGCCGCTGGCCATCTCGATCGCCCAGGTCGACGAAATGAGCGGTGGCCGTGTCGAATTGGGCATCGGCGCGGGCTGGTTCGAGAAAGAGCACGCGGCGTACGCGATCCCGTTCCCGCCGCTGCGCGAACGCTTCGACCGGCTCGCCGAACAGCTCGAGATCCTCACCGGACTGTGGACCACACCAGCCGGGCAGGCGTACGGCTTCGCCGGTGGCCACTACACGGTCGCCGACTCCCCCGCACTGCCCAAACCCGTACAAGAACCGCATCCGCCGATCATCATCGGCGGGCACGGTCCCAAGAGGACGCCGGCGTTAGCCGCCCGGTATGCCGCCGAGTTCAACGTGCCCTTCTCGCGGCTGGACACCGTCACCACGCAATACCAGCGGGTGCGAACGGCCGTCGCCGCGGCCGGGCGCCCCGCCGATTCGATGACGTTCTCGGCCTGTTTCGTGGTGTGCGCCGGGCGCGACGAGGCCGAGATCGCACGCCGGGCCCACGCCATCGGCCGCGACGTCGACGAGCTGCGCTCCAACAGCCCGCTGGTCGGCACTCCCGCCGAGATCGTCGACAAGCTGGCGGTGTTCCGCGAAGCGGGAGTCACCCGGGTGTACCTCCAACTGCTGGACCTGGCCGACCTGGATCACCTCGACCTGTTCGCGCGTGACGTCGCCCGACAGCTCTCCTGAGGAACAGTCGGTAGCCGACTCGACCCGCTACGCGGCTCGATCGTCGTCGGTCAGTGACCCGATCGGCCCAGCGCCGCGAACTCCGCGACCATCGCCTCGGCGCTGCGTACCGCCGCCCGGCAGGCGCGCGCGGTGAACGGATCGTTGAGCGGATGTTCGGCGCGGCGCCGCCAGCGCTGGGCCGCCGCGAAAGCCGCACGGGGGCCGTCATATGGCGCCTCCGGCGTCAGACCCAGCCGGCTGGCCGCGTCCGTTCCCGAGCCACCGATGATCCGGCGTAGCGACACCATTTCCTCGTCGTTGAAAGTGGTCGGCCGCGAATGCAATTGGGAGAGCAGCCGGAGTTCTTCGAAGGCGTGGGTGTCGGCGAGCAGCGGATCGATGTCGGCGATGATGCGCGCTGTCGCAGCCACCGCGTGGACCTCCACCAGACGCCGCAGCGACAACAACGCGGTGTGTGCCTTGAGCAGCCCGGAACGTTGCGCGAACTGCTGGTCGATCACGTCGCGCAGCGCCACCAGCCCACTGCGCTCGAGCAGTTCGTCGGCCAGCCCGGCCGCGTCGGTCACGCCGGCGCGCAACACCGCAACCGCCATCCGGATGCCGAACATCCCGAACCTGTCCAGCAGCTTCGCCCGGACGCCGGGATCCACCGGCAAGGTGTCGTCGGGACGGACGAACCGATCCGCGCTGAGCATCGCCTTGTTCAGTTCGGCCGGGTCGACCGCGGACAACTTCTCCAGCGCGACGAACTCGTCTTGGCGCAGCGTGCGCGCGGTCAGCGCCAGCAGGCCCGCGACGGGCACCACCGCCTGACAGATACCGGTCTTGTCCATCTCGGCGGCGAACCGGGCCGCGACGTCCTTCGCCGACAGCATCGCGTCGATGCGCCCGGCTCCGATCTCGTCGGCGCGCGACGCCACCCCGATCACACCGAGCGCCCCCGCCGACCCGCCGACCAGTTCGCCGATCTGTTTGAGCAGCCCGATGTCGGCGGCGTTCAGGGTGCGCAGCAGGAACACCACAGCGTCGACCCGCGGCACGCCGTCGCCGGGAACCAGCAACCGCAGCGTGCGTGCCGACACGTCCCGCGACAACGACGACGTGCCCGGCGTGTCGACGATCGTCGCGTCGGCGAGCTCGGCGGCGGGCCAGCGAACCTCGAGGTCGGCGACGTCATCGGGATTGATCTGGCCGAAGTCGAAGCCCAGCGCGCCCGCGGCATCGCGGGTGATCGGCACGTTGCTGCGCGAACCGTCGTAGTGGATGGCCGTGACGTTCGGCGTCGGACCGTGCCAGAACCACGTGACGATCCGGGTGGCCTCCGTTGCATCGGTCGGTGCGATCGGCTCACCCACCAGCGCGTTGACCAGTGTCGACTTGCCCGCCTTCAGGGAGCCCGCCAGCGCGATGCGAATCGGTTCGTCGAGCCGGGCAGCGATCCGGTCGAGTTCGGCGAACACGTCGGCGCGCCGCCGATACGCCGGATCGGCCCGGTAGGCGCGCCGGGTTCCGCTCAGGATGGCGCGCACCTGATCGCTCGTGCTCATCGGTCGTCGAGTGTACGGACGTGACCGCCGCGGCTAGGATCGGCGCCCGTGGCGCGACACAGCGAACACAGTGACCGACCCTGGTACCGGACCACCGCCGCCACCGTCGCGGCCGGCGGCGTCGGCGCGGGTCTGCTCGCCGCACTCGTGTACACGGTCGTGCAGTTCTCCGACGACTGGACCAACCCGGCGCCCACGATGCTGACCACCGCGGGCATTCCGCCGCCGGCGCCGACCACCCAGGGTGACCGACAACCGTTCGTCATCACGCCGACGGATACGTCGACGACGTTCTCCACCAGCGTCTCCGTCTCCACCACAGACATCGGCGTGCCCACCGCCCTGACGCCCACCACCTCGACAACGACCGCTACGACAACGACGACGGACGCCGGTGGCGGCGAGCAGGAGCCGACCACCACCCGAAAACGCCCGCGGCTCAACGAAACCCGGACGCTCAGCCCCTGAGTTTGACGACGTTGTCACGCACCTGGGTCAGGATGTCGAGCTGACGTTCCAGTTCCCGCACCCGGGTGTTCCGCTCGGTCTCCTCGAGTCGCGCCGCGGCGACGGCGGCCTGAAGCGACTCGTTGAGTGAACGGGTGGTCTCGTCGGCGATCTCGCGGTAGTGATCGCGGAGCCTGCGCTGAATCGTCTTGAGCCGGTCCCGGGATTCCTTGCCGACGACAAACAAGGTGTCGTCGACGAACCTGCGCAGATTCGTCTTGGCCTCGTTGCGCACCCGCATCATCCGGTTCTCCATGTCCTCGCGGTAGGACTTGCGGCCGAGCAGCAGACCGGCGCCCAGCGAGATCGGATTGAACATGCCGAGGCCGGCCACCGACGTCAGCATCCCGAACATCAGCACGCCGCCGTATGACCCGCGCATGCTGGTTATCGCCTTGTGCCCCAAGCCACTCCGCTTCGACTCCAGCCGGGCCAGCGACTTGAGCCCGTCGAATCTCGCGCCCATCTCGCGCGCACTGACGTCGGGCATCTTGACCGTATCCAGGCCGGCTTCGACGAAGGTCGTGGCCACTTCGCGGGCCAGTGCTTCGGCGCGCCGGTAGGCCCACACGAAGTTGTCGCCGACGGCGTTGGCGACCGCGTCCTCCACCTCGGCGCCGATCTCGGCCCAGTGCACGGTCGGATCGCAGCCGTCGATCACGCCTTCGTTGTGTTGCACGATGGCGCGGAAGCGGGCGCGCAGGTCATGGTCGACATCGGCGGTCAGGTCGGCGATTCCGTCGTTGAGCACCTGCTGCCACAGTGCGGTGTGCTGCAGGGCCTCGGAGGCCTCCTGTTTGCGGCGCTCCAGGTCCTCGGTGAGGCGACGCAGGTCGTCAGGGTCGTTGATCGCTGCCAGCTCGGACTGCACCATCAATGTCAAATGCTCTGCAGCCGAGGCGATCTCACCAACAACGCGGTCGCGGATCCGGTCGCTCTCACGGCTGAGCACCCTCTCGGACAGGAAGGAGACGATGGCCGGGAAGTTGGATTCCGCGTTGAGTTCCTGGTCTTCCTCGGCGACGGCGGCCGACCGCAGCAGTGACGAGGCCGGGATCACCGGCAGCTGCACGCCGGCGCGCTGCAGATGGGCGGTGTTGGCGTCGACGATCTGCCGCCAGTGCGGGTACAGGTCGGTCTTGGTGGCGATGACCGCGCCCACGGGGCACAGTTCGACAGCCTGCTGGACGAACCGGAGCTCCGGCTCGGTGAACTCCTGGCTGGTGTCGGAGATCATCAGCAACGCGTCGGCGTCGGGCAGCAGACCGAGTGTCGCCGAGAGGTGCGGCTGACCGTGCCCACCCACGCCGGGGGTGTCCACGAACGCCAGGCCGCCCTGCAGCAGTGGGCTGGGCGCGTTGACCTCGACGCGCAGCACGTGTCGTCCGCGGGCCTGCGGGGCGCGGCGCAGATCGCGTGCGATGTCCCCGATCGGCACCTCGATGGATTCGGTCTCGTGCCCCGGCCCGGCCGCGACCACGATGCGCGCCGACGGCTGGGCGCCGTAACCGACGATGGTCACCAGCGCGGTCGTCTCGTCGTCACCGACCCGGGCGACGGGCATGTTCAGCAGCGAGTTGAGCAGCTGACTCTTGCCCTGCTTGAGTTGACCGGCGATCACCACCCGGATCTGGGGGTCTGTGATGCGGGCCCGGGCGACGTCGAGTCGGGCCCGCAGGTCGCCGCGGTCGTTGAGGTCGGCGATCCGGGCGGTGTGGTCGATCAACTCGACGATCACCTTGACCCGCCGCGGGTCGTCCGGTTGCGTCACTGGGCCGTCCTATCTGTCTGGTTCACGGTAAGCCGCAGACGGCGGGGACCCGAGTTGGAGTCCCCGCCGCCGCGGCCCGTGTCGCTCAGAACCCCGGCAGGTGGTTGCCGGAGGCCAGCGACATGTCGTGACTGGCATCCACGGTGCTGTTCACCAGGGACGTGTCGTGACCACCGTCGAACAGCGAGGCGCTGTGCTGCGTCGAGTTGTCGACGACGGTCGACGAGGAGTGATCGGAGTAGTCCGACACGGCGTTGTTGTGCACGTCGGTGTTGGTCGCCGTGCTGGTCGACGTGCTGTTCGTCGTGGTCGTCGCGTGCGAGGTGAGGGAGGTCGCCACGTTGCCACTGTCGCTGTCGCCGCCGACGTGGGTCTGGTTGCTGGTCTCCTTGCTGACGATCACGATGCCGCCGCCGCCGGCGTCACCGCCGTGCGAATCGCCGCTGCCGAGACCGATCAGGCTCGGCCCGCCCGTGGCGTTGCCACCGGCCGCACCACTGGCGTCGACGTCCTGGAACACCGGGCCGCCGTTGTCCTTGATCACCGAACCGCTGCCGGTGTTGGTGGTGCCCTGATCGTCGACGGCGCCGTGCCCGACTGCCACGTTGGATCCGGTGCCGGCCGAGATGTGGCCGTTGTTGACGTCGTTGCCGTTGCCCAGGACCGCGCCGTCACCGCTGACGATGCTGCCGTGGACCTGGCCGTCGACGACGACCGAACCGTCACTGGCGGTGGTCTTGTTGCCGAACAGGGTGATGTCGCCGAAGCCGAGATTGAAGGCGCCCTGCTGGGCGTTCGCCCCGGAGGACTGCTCGGGGCTGAGCATCGACGTGGCGTTGTGGCTCAGCAGATCGGTCTGATTATGGCTGGCCAGGTCAGTGGTGGTCTCCGGGGCGAACGTCGGAGACGGGGCGTAGGTGGGCGAGAGCAGGTTGGGCGCCCATTCGCCGGCCGGCGCGAAACCGTAGTGGTTGGACACCGCGCGTTGCAGGCCGACCACCGGATCGCCGTCGCCGAGCATCATGCCCGGGATGGCGGTGGCCGCGACGGAGGACAGCTGCGCGGGACTAACCGCGCCCAGGCCGGCGTCGCGCATCGTCTGCTCGGGAGCCCCGACGAACGCACGTGCGGCGTCCTCGTGCCGGAACAGGTTCAGGATCCAGTCGATGATGTTGATCATGGGAGCGCCTTTCGGGTTCCGCCGGCTCGTCCGGCGTTGGTGAAACCCACGCTATGGACGTCGGAGGTTCACGGAAACGGGGTTGCCACCCCTGCTCGACTCCAACCCCTAGGGGCTTCATGGATCTACTCGTTAGGGGATTGGGGGGTTGCGGGGGATACGGTCATCCCATGCGGGGGATGAAGGAATTCGCGCAGCTCAGCGCTATGCGGGATGATCGAAGCCGGGATGGCCGTGGTGGTGCGTGGCCTGCCAGTCCGCCGGATCGGAAGCGTCGTGCTCCCAGCCGGCCCAGTCGCCGTGCGCCGCAGGTTCGACGGCATCGCCCGGGTCACCCGGGTCATGGTGCGCAACCGCGTCGAACCCGGCCGGAATGCCGGCGCCATCGCTGAACAGCCCCGACGAGGCGATCTCCGGATGGGGGCCGGGATCGGCCGGTACCACGCCGGGGTCGACGACCACCGGCCCCGCATCGACGCCCACGCCCTCGTGACTCACGGCCGCGTGCGGTGTGAACGCATCGAACGCGGCGGTGGCCGCGCCGCTGGTCCACACGTTGCCGTCGGCGGGGTGGGACATACCGACCATCGGGCCGGCCAACGATTCGGACACCATCGGCAGCAAGTTGTTGACGTCCGCACTGGTCACGCCGGTCAAGTGAGCGTCGGCGATGACACCTGCCGGGTCGGCCCGATAGCGGGCCGCGGCATCGGAGTCGCGTACCAGCGACATCACGAAGTCCAGCAGCTCGTTGGGCATGCATGCATGCTATCCATCGGCACCGCCGATCGGATCGGTGCGCAACCCATCCTTGCGCGCCGGCCGTTAGGGGATCGCCCGTTAGGGGCTGTCGCCACATAGGGGGACGATCGTCCGGGTTGCCGGGAGTTCGGTGCGGCAGCGGTTATCGTGGCGTGTCGGGGCATCACGTTAGGGGCATTGGCAGCATGAGCGACACACTCGGGTTGTCGATCGGCAGCACCAACCTGGCCGCGGTCCGCACGGGTCGCGCCCCGGTTCGCCGGCGATCCGTCCTGACGCTGTTCGACCATCGCGCGTCCGAGGTCGGCCTGCCCAGCGAGAACGCGAACCTGACCGAGCACGGCCGGGTCATGTGGGGGTTCGTCGAACGCGTCGGTGATCCGATTCCCCTGGTCGCCCAGGACGGCAGCGCCTTTCGCGGCGATGCGCTGGCCGCCGAGGCGCTGGCGGCGATCGCTGCAACCGTGACGTCGGAGGACTCGGGCTCACCCGCGGAGCCGACCCGGATCACGGTCGCCGTGCCCGCATACTGGGGACCGGCCACCCTGGGCGCATTGCGTGGCGCGCTGCGCGCCCGACGCGAGTTGCTCGTCGACGGCGCCCCACCGGCGCTGGTCTCCGATGCCGCAGCGGCACTGGCCGCACTGCAGGCCGGTCCGGGTCTGCCCGCCGGTGGTGTTGTCGCACTGTGCGATTTCGGCGGCAGCGGCACCACCATCGCGCTGGCCGACGCGGGCGCGGAACTGCAGCCGATCGGCGAGATCGTCCGCTACGCCGACCTTTCCGGAGAACAGATCGACCAGGCAATCCTCAGCCATGTGCTGGCCGGTATCGCCGATACCGCCGACGCCGATCCGGCGGGCACGGCCGCGGTGGGCTCGCTGACCCGGCTGCGCAGTGAATGTCGGGTCGCCAAGGAGCACCTGTCCGCGGAGACCGCCACCGTCATCCCGGTCGAATTGCCGGGCACCACTTTGGATTTCCGGTTCACCCGCCCCGAGTTGGAGGGCCTGCTGGAGCAACCGCTGGCCGGATTCCTCGATGCACTCGCAGATACGTTGGAGCGCAACAGGATTCCCGCTGCAAACCTCTCCGCGGTGGCGACGGTCGGCGGCGGGGCGGCGATCCCGTTGTTCACCCAGCGGCTCTCGGAAGAACTCCGCGTCCCGGTGGTTACGATGCCCGATCCCGGTCTGGCCGCCGCGGTGGGCGCCGCGGCGATGGCCGACCCGGCCGTTTCGCCGGATGCCCCGACCGGGCTCGCGCCGGCCGCCGATACGCCGACGGGGCTGTCCAGCGCCGCATGGGCCGCCGGCACCGCCGGTGCCGCCGCCTCGCAGTCGTCCAGTGACGGTTCGCCGTCGGCCACGTTCCGCGCCCTGGCCTGGTCCCAAGACGACGAACCGGGCGCGCCGCCGCCCACGCCGTACACCGGCGAATTCGGCAGCCCCGAAACGGAATTCGGATACCAGCCCGCCACCGGAACCGCCGCGGCGCGCCCGCCGGTGGAGTTCGAAGAGCAGACCGAGCAGTACGCCACCGAGGCCGGGCCGCTGCCCTGGTACAAGCGGCCGGCACTGTTGTTCGGCGCGGCGGCCGCGGCGGCATTGCTGGCCGGCGGCGGACTCGCCGTGACGCTCACCTCCGGCAGTGCGGGCCTCTCGGGGCCGGTGACGACGACGATCACCCTGCCCAACGGAGAGGTCACCACGGCTGTCTTCGATTCCGCAACCAGTGCGACGATGACGTACACCGGCACCAACGGCGAGGTCACCACGTCGGTCCTGCCGCCGCCGAGCACCACCACGCCACCCGCTCCGACCACGACAACCACCACGTCACCGACAACCACCACCACGTCACCGACTACCACGACGACGACCACGACCACCACGACCACGACCACGACCGCCACCACCACGACCACCACGACGCCGCCCACGACAACGACCCAGCCGACCACCACGCAACCGACCACCACGCCGCCGCCCACCACCACACCGCCCCCGACCACCACACCGCCCCCGACGACTCAGCCGCCGACCACCACGGCGCCGGCCACCACCCAGGCGCCGGCCACCACCCAGGCGCCCGTCACCACCCAGGCGCAGCCGCCCACCACCGTGGCGCCCGCACCCGCCACCGCGATCACCCCGACGGTGTCACTGCCCCAGCCCCAGGTCACGGCCCCGCAGGTGCCCGAGGTGCAGGGCATACCGCAAATCGTGACGACACTGCCCGGGGTCGAGTTGCCGGCGTGACGGAGTTGCCACCGGCCGCGCAGGCAGTGCTCGGTGCGCTCTCGGCAGACCCCGCCACGCCGGTGAAGGTCCTGATCACCGGCGGGATCGGCACCGGCAAGTCCACCGTGCTCGCCACGATCCGTGACACGCTGCGCGCCGCCGGTAGGACCGTCCGCACTCACCCGGCACCCGCGGACGGCACGCCCGCGGCGACGCTCGTCGATGACCTGCAGCTGCTGACCGGTCCCCAATTGGGGACGCTCGCCGAGCTGGCGATGGATCCGGCGGCGACCGTGATCGTCGCGACCGAGCCCCGCGAGCAGCACCCCGAACTGCGTGCGGTGATGTCGACGATCGAACGCGAACGGCCCCGCATCACCTTGGCCCCGTGGCCGCGCCCGGAGGTCGCCCGCCGACTGGCGACGACGGATCCCGAGGAGATGAGCGACGTCATGGCGGTGACCGCGGGGCTGCCGTTCCTGGTCACCCCGGTCGCCGCGACCGGATGGTCGCACGACGGGCTGAACCGCGTCGTCCAGACGGCGCTGACCGAACGGCTGCGCCGCCTGGACGGGGACATGCTCTCGACGCTGGTGATCTTGTCCCTGACACCCGGCTTGGGGGCGACCGATGTGGCGGCGGCGCTAGAGATGCCCGTCGACGAGGCGGCCGATCTGGTCGATCGCTGTCACGCGACGGGCCTGCTGGACCCGGCGCACGGCATGCGGTTCGCGGCCGTGGTGCACCGGTGCGCCGCCCTGATCTGCGGAAGCGTCAGGCACCACGCCATCGAATCGGCGCTCCTGCACACGCAGACCGAAAGAGATTCCCTGTCAACGGAATTGGCACTTACACTGGCCGAACACGGACTGCGGGACGCACACTTGGTCGAGGTTCTGCAAGACCGCGCAGGCCATACCGGCCGGCCCGCGAAGACCGCCCGGCTGTTGCGTGCCGCGGTGCGCGCCGGCGCCGGCGGACCCGACCTCGAGCTACGTCTGGCCGACGCGCTGGCGCTCAGCGGGGACTGCGCCGGCGCGGCGGCCGTCACGGACACGCTGCTCGGCATGGACGGAGCACACCGGAGCGCCGCGGTACGGATCGCCGCCAGCGTCGCGACCCACGACGGCAACACCGGCCATGCGGCCGACCTGTTCGACTGGCTGACCGCCGACGGCACCGCGCCCGGGCCCGAGACGCGCGCCGCCGGCGTCATCGTGCTCGTCGGCGCCGGCGAGCCCGGGGCGGCCAGGGAACTGGCGGCCCGTCCCAGTGCGGGCCCGCCCACGTCGACGGCACGGGCCGTCCGGAGTCTCGCCGACGGCATCCTGATGACACTCGATCAGCCCTACCCACAGGCGGCCGCGCGGCTCGGCCAGGCGCTCGGCCCGACCGCCGCGCCGGAGGCGGCCATGCCCGACAGCGCGGCCGCGCTGACCACCCTTGCCGCACTGCACGCCGGGGATGCCATACGTGCCCGCGCCGTCATCGGCCGGGCGGTCGAGTTGACCGCCGACGACGGGGCGTTCGGCCCGCGCCATCGGCTGTTGCGGGCCTGGGTGCGGATGCAGGACGGCCAGTTGGTCGCGGCGGCCAACGATCTCGATGCCGTCGCCTCGGCCTCGGCGGCCGCCTTGCACCGGCGCGAGTCGTTGTGGGCGTCGACCCTGCGCGCCGCGCTGGCCCGTCGTACGGGGGACACCGGGGCGCTGCTGCAGCACTGGTTCGGCGCCATGGAGGACCTGGCGGAGTACTCGGTCGACCTGTACAGCCTGCTTCCGCTCGGTGAGCTGTGGATCTGCGCCGAACGGCTGCACCAGGACGACCGGATCCGCTACGCGGTCGACCAGGGTTTCGCGGTGCTGCGATCGCTCGGCGACCCGCCGGCGTGGTCGTTGCCGCTGCACTGGGCCGGCGTGCACGCGGCGATCCTGGCCGGTTCGCCCGGGTCGATGGCACCTCACGGACAGGCGCTGGCCGGTGCCGCGGCAGACAGCGGCTTCGCGGCAACCCTGGCCGCGGCGGGGCGCGCCTGGTTGCGGGTGCTCGCCCGGCAGGTCGACCCCGCGGACGTCGGCGCGGCCGCCCGCGGTTTGGCGAGCTGCGGGCTGACCTGGGACGCCACCCGCCTGGCGGGGCAGGCTGCGTTGCAGGCCGACGATGCGCGGGTCTCCGCAGAGATGCTGCAGATCGCCCGTGACCTGAAACTGGCCACCGACCTGCCCGAGGAACCCGGGCACGCCGCCGCGGGCGTCACCAAGGCCGCCCCGCCCGGACAGGCCCCGCTGTCGGAACGCGAGCGCGAGGTCGCCGAACTCCTGTTGATGGGCATGCCCTACCGCGACATCGGTGCGCAACTGTTCATCTCGGCGAAGACCGTCGAACATCACGTCGCCCGGATCCGGCGGCGCCTCGGAGCCGAATCTCGCTCCGAGATGTTGTCGATGTTGCGCGCGATCCTCGCCCCTGGGAGCGCGGCACCCGCCCGAGAGCCCTGAAGTTAGGCAAGCCTCAGTAGCGGTTGAATATCCGCGAATGTCACTATGAGCAGGAACGCACGTAAGTTACCCGTCAGTAACTATGGCTAAGTTACCGGTCGGTAACCCGAATGGAGGCAGGCCGTGGGCACTCTTGAGTGGATCAGACTGGCAGTGGGCCTGGCCGCGACGGTCATCGTGCTCGTGTTCGCGGCAAAGCGGGTGAAGTTCCTGGTGGACCTCATCCGCTCGGGCCAGCCGGTCAGCGACGAGGCCGGCCGCAAGGACCACATGTCCGAGCGGATCGCCACTCAGATCAAAGAGGTCTTCGCCCAGACCAAGCTGTTGAAGTGGTCGATCCCCGGCCTCGCGCACTTCTTCACCATGTGGGGTTTCTTCATCCTCGCCTCGGTGTACCTCGAGGCCTACGGCGTGCTGTTCAACCCCGAGTTCCACATCCCGATCATCGGCCGCTGGGACGCCCTGGGCTTCCTGCAGGACTTCTTCGCCGTCGCCGTACTGCTCGGCATCATCGTGTTCGCCATCATCCGGCTGCGCAACAAACCCGAGGAGATCGGCCGCTCGTCACGCTTCTACGGCTCGCACACCGGCGGCGCCTGGGTAATCCTGGGCATGATCTTCCTGGTCATCCTGACCTTCGCGATTTTCCGCGGCGCCGCGGTCAACAATCTCGGCGAGGATTTCCCCTACGGCTCGGGCGCCTTCTTCTCCCACGGCATGGCACAGCTCCTGCACCCGCTGGGCCACTCCGCCAACCACGTCATCGAGACCGTCGCGCTGCTCGCCCACATCGGCGTCATGCTGGCGTTCCTGCTGATCGTGCTGCACTCCAAGCACCTGCACATCGGCTTGGCCCCGATCAACGTCACCTTCAAGCGGCTGCCGAACGCGCTGGGCCCGCTGTTGCCGCTGGAATACCAGGGCCAGCCGATCGACTTCGAGGATCCGGCCGAGGACGCCGTGCTCGGCAAGGGCAAAATCGAGGACTTCACCTGGAAGGGCTACCTCGACATGGCGACCTGCACCGAGTGCGGTCGCTGCCAGTCGCAGTGCCCGGCGTGGAACACCGGAAAGCCGTTGTCGCCCAAGCTCGTCATCATGGACCTGCGCGACCACCTGTTCGCCAAGGCCCCGTACATCATCGGTGGCAAGGCCCACGAACTCGAGGGTCTCGACATGGAGACCGTCAAGGAGGAGGGCCACCACGTCCCGGAGTCCGGCTTCGGCCGCGTCCCCGGCTCCGGACCCGAACAGGCCGTCCGCCCGCTGGTCGGCACCGCCGAGATGGGCGGCGTGATCGACCCCGACGTGCTGTGGTCCTGCACGACGTGCGGCGCCTGCGTTGAGCAGTGCCCCGTCGACATCGAGCACATCGACCACATCGTGGACATGCGCCGCTACCAGGTGCTGATGGAGTCCGAGTTCCCGTCCGAACTCGGCGTGCTGTTCAAGAACCTGGAGAACAAGGGCAACCCCTGGGGCCAGAACGCCAAGGACCGCCTCAACTGGATCGACGAGGTCGAGTTCGACGTGCCGGTGTACGGCAAGGACGTCGAGTCCTTCGACGGCTTCGAGTACCTGTTCTGGGTCGGCTGCGCCGGCGCCTACGAGGACCGCGCCAAGAAGACCACCAAGGCCGTGGCCGAGTTGCTCTCGGTGGCCGGGGTCAAGTTCCTGGTCCTCGGCGACGGCGAGACCTGCACCGGCGACTCCGCGCGCCGCGCCGGCAACGAGTTCCTGTTCCAGCAGCTGGCCGCGCAGAACATCGAGACCATCAACGACCTCTTCGAGGGCGTCGAGACGGTCGACCGCAAGATCGTCGTCACCTGCCCGCACTGCTTCAACACCATGGGCCGGGAGTACAAGCAGATCGGCGCCAACTACACCGTCCTGCACCACACCCAATTGCTCAACCGGCTGGTCCGCGACAAGAAGCTGGTGCCGGTCAACTCGCTGAACCAGAACGTCACCTACCACGACCCGTGCTACCTGGGCCGGCACAACAAGGTCTACGACGCGCCGCGCGAGCTGATCGGCGACTCCGGTGCCACGCTGACGGAGATGCCGCGCCATGCCGACCGCGGCTTCTGCTGCGGCGCGGGCGGCGCGCGGATGTGGATGGAAGAGCACATCGGCAAGCGCGTCAACACCGAACGCACCGAAGAGGCCATGGACACCGGAGCCGCAACGATCGCCACCGGCTGCCCGTTCTGCCGGGTGATGATGACCGACGGCGTCGACGAGGTGGCCGCGGCCCGCGGCAGTGACAAGGTCGAGGTGCTCGACGTGGCCCAGCTGCTGCTGGGCTCGCTGGATCTGTCGAGTGTGAAATTGCCCGAAAAAGGCGCCGCCGCAGCCGAATTCGAGAAGCGTGCCCCGTCCGCGCCGGCCAAGGCGCCGGCCGAGCCGGACGCGGAACCGGAGAAGGTCGCGGCCGAGCCCGCCGCCGAGGCCAAGGCCGTCACGGGTCTGGGCATGGCGGGAGCGGCCAAGCGCCCCGGCGCCAAGAAGGCACCCGCTCCGGCCGCTGCGGCCGCTCCGGCCGTCGGTCTCGGCATGGCCGGCGGCGCAAAACGTCCCGGAGCCAAGAAGACCGCCGCGGCTCCCGCCGCCGCCGCGCCTGCCCCAGCGGCTGAACCGGTGGCCGCGGCAGAGCCCGCGGCACCCGTCGTCGGACTGGGGATGGCCACCGGCGCCAAGCGTCCAGGTGCCAAGAAGGCGGCGCCGGCCGCCGCCGCCGCCGAACCGACACCCGTTGCAGCCGAGCCCGTCGCAGCCGAGCCGACTCCCGCGCCTGAGCCCGCCGCGCCGGAGGTTCCGGTCAAGGGCCTTGGCATTGCCCGGGGCGTGCGCCCGCCCGGCAAGCGCTAGTCGTTCCCAGCAGGGGTTCGCTGAATTCAGCGTTGCCTGCGACATCGTCCGAGAAGGCCTCGCAGGGGTCGCTGAAACCGACTCCTGGCCGGTTAGGCGATCTTGCGCAACTGGAACGGGATCCGGTTTATCACACCACCCGGCCACTGGCCGTTGGAGTCGGCGCTGCCCACTCCGGCCAGCGACGCCGCGTCGACCTCGTAGGAGATCAGCACCGGCGCGAAGCTGCCGTCGGGGCAGACGAAACCGTCCGGTTTGGTGACAGTGAAACTCAGTCGGCCGTTCGTGTAGGTGCCGACGCTGTTCCAGCCGCGGTTACTGGCGACGTTGGCCGTGCAGCCGTTGCCCGCACAGGTGGAGGCGACGGTCCAGCCGAAGGTTGCCTCGTCGCCGCCGACGACGGTGTACTGGCCGTTGAGTGCCGGCGGATCGGCCTGGGCGACCGCGGCAAACCCGAGTGCGGCGACCGCGCCGGCCGCTGCGACAAACGTGCGTGAGATGTTCACCGTGGTTCCTCATGTGACTCGTGTGGCTCGTGTTACAGCAAATTAGCAGGCGAAATCTGCTGAAATCGCAGCTGAGCAAGCGAAACGCCGCGTTGTTTCCGCGACGTCGCCGAATCGCAACCGCGCGGCGACCCTGGGCGGCAAGTGTGGAAAAGCATTTGGCTCACCATGGGAGAATCGTCGCCGTGACCACACACCAGTTGCCGTGGCAGCAGACCGGCCACCACAACCGTCAGCGGGTCTTCACGCAGTCCACCAAACTGCAGGACGTCCTCTACGAGATCCGCGGCCCGGTACACGCCCACGCCGCCCGCCTGGAGGCCGAGGGTCACCGCATTCTCAAGCTCAACATCGGCAATCCCGCCCCGTTCGGTTTCGAGGCGCCCGACGTGATCATGCGCGACATGATCGCCGCGTTGCCTTACGCGCAGGGCTACTCGGATTCGCAGGGCATCGTCAGCGCGCGACGCGCGGTGTTCACCCGCTACGAACTGGTCGACGGCTTCCCGCGCTTCGACATCGACGACGTGTATCTGGGCAACGGTGTCTCCGAACTCATCACGATGACGCTGCAGGCCCTGCTCGACAACGGCGACCAGGTCCTCATCCCCGCCCCCGACTACCCGCTGTGGACCGCGTCGACCTCCCTGGCCGGCGGCACCCCGGTGCACTACCTGTGCGACGAGACCCAGGGCTGGCAGCCCGACATCGCCGACATGGAGTCCAAGATCACCGAACGCACCAAGGCGCTCGTCGTGATCAACCCGAACAACCCGACCGGTGCGGTGTACAGCCGCGAGGTCCTCGAGCAGATCGCCGAGCTCGCCCGCAAGCACCAGCTGCTGCTGCTGGCCGACGAGATCTACGACAAGATCCTCTACGACGATGCCCGGCATGTCTGCATGGCCTCGGTCGCCCCGGATCTGCTCACTCTGACGTTCAACGGTCTGTCCAAGGCCTACCGGGTTGCCGGTTACCGGTCCGGCTGGCTGGTCATCACCGGCCCCAAGGAGCACGCCAGCAGTTTCATCGAGGGCATAAATCTGCTGTCCAACATGCGGCTGTGCCCGAATGTGCCTGCGCAGCATGCCATTCAGGTTGCCCTGGGCGGCCACCAGAGCATCGAGGACCTGGTGCTGCCCGGCGGTCGGCTGCTCGAACAACGTGATGTCGCGTGGACCAAGCTCAACGAGATCCCCGGGGTGTCCTGCGTCAAGCCCGAGGGCGCGCTGTACGCGTTCCCGCGGCTGGACCCCGAGGTCCACGACATCCACGACGACGAGCAACTGGTGCTGGACCTGCTGCTGCAGGAGAAGATCCTGGTAGTCCAGGGCACGGGCTTCAACTGGCCCAACCCGGACCATCTGCGCGTCGTGACGCTGCCGTGGTCGCGCGATCTGGCCAACGCCCTAGAGCGGCTCGGCAACTTCTTGGCGTCCTACCGCCAGTAGCGTGGCCCACTCCCACGGACACTCCCATGACGGCCCGATACCGTTGGGGCCGTTGGCGACGAGAGTTGTCGTCGGACTGCTGATCGTCATCGGGCTGGCTGTGGTGGCCGGCGCCGCCGTGCTCTGGCCCAGTCAGCAAAGGGTCGACATCCCGCTGCCGTTCCAGAACGCCTCGGGTGGGGCGGTGACCACCGAAGCCGGCCACGTGGTCTCCAGCACGCTCGGCGACTGCGGCAGCCCGTCGACCGGCCAGGTGCTCACCTCCACCCCGTCGCCCGGATTGCCGGGCAGCGGGCAGTGCGTACTGAACCAGATCGCCATCGATTCCGGGCCCAACAGCGGCGCCACCACCCAACTCGAGTTCGCCCAGGGTCCCGGGCAGCCGAATCTGCTTGCCGGGGAAAATATTCGGATCATCCGCCAGGTTGACGACCAGGGTGCCACCAGTTATGCGTTCTACGACTACGAACGCACCTGGCCGCTGGTCGCCCTGGCCGCGGTGTTCGCGATCGTCATCGTCATGGTGGCCCGCTGGCGCGGCCTGCGCGCGCTCGTCGGCATCGTCGTCGCGTTCGCGGTGCTGGTCGTGTTCCTGCTGCCCGCCCTGCGCGACGGCGCACCGGCCGTGCCGGTCGCGCTGGTGGCGTCGGCCGCCATCCTCTACGCGGTCATCTATCTGGCGCACGGCGTCAGTCTGCGCACCAGTGCGGCGCTGCTGGGCACACTGACCTCGCTGCTGCTGGCGGCGGGACTGTCATGGGCCGCAATCGAACTGGCGCATCTGACCGGCTTGTCGGAGGACCAGAACAACGAGGTGGCCGCCTACCTGGGGCATGTGTCGATTACCGGGCTGCTGCTGGCCGGCTTCATCATCGGCTCGCTCGGCGTGCTCAACGACGTCACCGTCACGCAGGCCTCGACGGTGTTCGAACTCGCCGCGGTCGGCAACGACACTGAAAACATCTCGCGCCGAACGGTTTTCGCTGGCGCCATGCGGGTCGGTCGGGACCACATCGCCAGCACCGTCTATACCCTGGTGCTGGCCTATGCGGGCAGTTCACTGCCGTTGCTGCTGTTGTTCAGCGTCGCGAACCGATCCCTGGGCGACGTGCTCACCAGTGAGAGCGTGGCGATCGAGATCGCCCGATCGGCGGTCGGCGGGATCGCTCTGGCACTGTCGGTGCCGCTGACCACCGCCATCGCGGCTGCGCTGGCTATGCCTGGTCGTCCTCGGTCAGATCGGTAGCCGCCAGCGCCGCGGCCAGGTCGTCGTGGCGGAACACCGAGGTCACCTGGTCGTGCACCACCCGGAACGCCGACGCGGCGGTGGTGCCGTCACCAAACATCTGCTCGGCGACGACGGTCCCGTCGTGAACGTAGAGCCGGCCGACGGTGATCGTCGACGGGAACGTCCGCGCCCACTCGCTCAGCGCGTCGAGACCCTGGGCCGCACCGTCGGCGTCACCGATCTCGATGTCGTCGCTGGACAGTTCGGCCAGCGTGCCCAGGTTCTTCTCGCTCAACGCATCGTTCCACGCCAGCACGGTGGCGATCTCGGATGTGCTCATGGTGAGCAACCTATCGCGTCAGAACTTCATCCCGTCCAACCAGGTCTGCAGCACCGCCTGATCGCCGAACACCTCGACCGCGGTGTCGCCGACCTGACGCCTCCGCGTGGCGACCAACAGCAGGTCCGTCGCCGGGCCACGCAGGGCGAGGTCGGCCTTGCCATGCGTCTGGGTCAGCGCCCCATGCGCGATCGTCCATTCGCCGGCCTGGCCCAGACCGTCGTCGGTGGCGTGCAGGTGGATCGACTTCCCGCCGAGGTCGGGCATCCGCGTGATGATCAGCCCGAACAATTCACTGAGCGCGTCGGCGGCGAGAGCCGGGTAGGGGTCGAAGGGTGCGCCGATGGCGATCGCCGCATCCGCGCAATGCACGACGACCTCGTGCAGTCGCCGTCGGAGCCACCAGCGGGCCGGCTGTGGCCCCGTGAACGTCCACACCTGCGTGTCGGGATGTGCCGCGACGGCGTCGATCAGAATCCGCGCGCCGGCGTCGAGCCAGTCGACGGCCTCCCCGAGGTCCGCGGGCGCTCGGGCATCACGCACCGCGTCGAACGCCAGCGCCTCCTGCATCTGATCGCTGACGATCTGCCCGGCCCAGCGGTTACCCGCACCGACGTGACGGAACAGCTGTTTGAGTGTCCAGCCCGGGCAGGTCGGCACCGGGGTCGCGGGATCGCCCGCGGCGATCAGTTCACTGAACAATCGATTCTGGTCGAGGAACTCGGTTGCAAAGTCCACGTTTTCAGGCTAGACGGTTTCCAGCCGCCGGCCCAGACGATGCACCCGCCAACCGGCTGACCGCCACCGCGCCACGTCCAGGCAGTTGCGGCCGTCCACGATCACCCGGGCCCGCACAACGTCGGCGAGTTCGGCCGGATCCAGGTCGACGAACTCGCGCCATTCGGTGAGCACCAACACCGCGTCGGCCCGGTCGCACGCCTCGGCCACCGATGTCGAGTAGTTCAGGGTCGGGAACACCTTGCGTGAGTTCTCCAGCGCCTGCGGGTCGTACACGTTGACGGTGGCACCGTTGAGCTGCAGCATGCCGGCGACGTTGAGTGCCGGTGAGTCGCGGACGTCGTCGGATTCCGGTTTGAACGCCGCGCCCAGAACGGCGATGTTGGCCCCCAGCAGCGAGCCGCCGAACGCCTCGGTGGTCAGTTCGACCATCCGGGTACGGCGCCGCATGTTGATGCTGTCGACCTCGCGCAGGAACGCCAGCGCATTGCCGGCTCCCAGTTCACCGGCGCGCGCCATGAATGCCCGGATGTCCTTCGGCAGACAGCCGCCGCCGAAACCCAAGCCCGCGTTGAGGAATCGCCGGCCGATGCGCGGGTCGAAGCCCAGCGCATCGGCCAGCACGGTCACGTCCGCATCGGCGATCTCACACACTTCGGAGATTGCATTGATAAACGAGATCTTGGTCGCCAGAAAAGCGTTCGCGGACACCTTGACCAATTCCGCGGTCTGCAGATCGGTCCGTAGGAACGGCACCCCGGCGGCCAGTAGCGGTGCGTAGAGCTCCCGGACCGCCGCCTCCGACCGGATCGAATCAGGTTGCACACCAAGCACGATCCGGTCCGGGCGCAGTGTGTCCTGAACGGCGTAGCCCTCACGCAGGAACTCGGGATTCCACGCCACTTCCACGTCGACGCCGTAGGCCGCCAACGTGCGTGCCCTTCCGCCCAGGTCGGCCGCGGTGCCCACCGGCACGGTCGACTTTCCGACGATCACCGACGGCCGGGTCAGCCGCGGCACCAGTTCGTCGATGACCGAGTGCACGTGGCGCAGATCGGCGCCGTACTCGCCCTTCTTCTGCGGCGTTCCGACGCCCAGGAAGTGCAGGTCGGCATGACCGGCGGCGAGATCGTAGTCGGTGGTGAAACGCAGTCGGCCAGCAGCAATGTTGTCGCTCAACAGCTTTCGCAGGCCAGGCTCGAAGAACGGCACCTCGCCGGCGGCCAGTTTGGCGATCTTGCCCGGGTCGACGTCGACACCGATGACGTCATGGCCCAGCTCGGCCATCCCGGCGGCGTGGGTTGCGCCCAGATATCCCGTGCCGAAGACGGTGCAACGCATGACCCCTGTATAGGCGTCCCCGGTGAGCCAACCGCGTCGGGACACTGATCGGCAGGCGAACGCCAGGTGACCAGCCGGTTAGTTTCCCCAGTTCCAGGGCCACAACGGATTGCCGCCACCGGGATTTCCGCCCTTGGGGCCGCGGCTGCCCGTGCCCAGCCACTGCTGGTGCGGCGTTTCGTGTTGCGGCGGGTCCCAGTGCGGTGTGCTCTGTTGCGGCGGGTCCCATTGCGGCGGGCTCTCCAGCGGTGGAATCTGCTGCCCCGGCCACTGCTGTTGCGGCGCAGTCTGTTTCGGAGTCACCTGCTGACGCGGCCATTGTTGCTGCGGCACGGTCTGCGGATTGTTGTTGGAGCTTTCCCACGGCCAACGGAATTCGGGAAGCTGCGGAACGAAGACGGGCGCCGGGATGACCGGTGCCACCACCGGAGGTGCGGCCGGCGCGGGTGTGACGACGGGTGCGGGGGCGGCGGGAGCCACCGACGCGGCGGGCGGGGGCGCGGGGGCCGCAGCGGGCTCGGGAACCGCGGCCGGTGCGGCGGCCTGGACGGGCGCTTCGACGAAGACCGTGCGCGGCGCCTGCGGTTCCGGGGCTTCCTGCACGACGGGCACGGGCGCCGAAATGGTCTCGGGAGCGGGAGGCGCCGGCGGGGCCGCGGGGGCGGCCGGCAGGACGGCAGCGGGCGCGGGTGTGTGCGTCGCCACGATCGCCGACTCGGCCGGGTTGGGCCGCTGGTCGACCGTCGGACGGATGCTCACGGCCAGCGAGATCACCAGGGCCGCCACCCCGACCACGAACAGCGCCGTCATCGCGCTGCCCACCAGCAGCAGTGGTTTACGCGCCGGCGGAGTGGCCGGCACGACCGGGACAGGGTCGACGGCGATCGGCTCGTCAGCCAGAGCCAGGTCCTCCGGGTCGGGACCCTCTTCGCTGTAGGCCAGCGCCACCGCACCGGCCGTCGTGCCGTCGTCATCGTCGTGGGCACGGCCGGCGGCGATGGTCGCCGCCTCGAATCTCGGGGCACCCGCAGCGGCCAGCGCGGCGCCACGGGCCAGCGCCAGTCCGGCCTCGTCGGGTGCGCTGACCGGCAGCGAGGTCGAGGATTCCAGCTGCAATTTCAGGGCGCTGACGCTGAGCCCGGAGCCGATGACGAAAACACCCTGCGGCGGTTCGCTCAGCTCTTCCAGGCCGCTCACCATCGAGGTCAGGCGGCTGACGGCGTCCTCGGTGTGCAGATCCTGGCGCTCGACGCGGGTGATCGATCCGTCGGCGGTGTCGACCACGGCCAGGGTGGCGGTGTCTCCGTCGAGGAACATCAGCGCGGTGCGCCGGTAGCCGACATTGCGACCGGCCACCTGGGCCAGGGCGCTGGCGGCGTGCAGTTCTGATACCAGCAGTACATCGTGCTCGATGTGTTGTGCGGCCAGCGTCTCGCGCAGTCGGGCCGCGTCGTCGTGGTTGCGCCAGGCCACCCCGGTGACCGACAGCCGGTGGCCGCCTTCGGCGGCGCTCTCCCGGGTGCCCAGAATGGCGGCGACAACGTGCTCGGGAGCCGTTGCCGAGCACGGGTCGGAGGCTATGTCGAAGACATCGTGATCGACCGTGACGCCATCGGCGTTTTCGCCTTCAACCAGCACTATGCGGACCGCCGTGGGTGTCATCGACACACCGAGTGCGATGTCCACTGTCCCTCCCTCTGTGTTTGCTACGTGGTCTGCTTCAACCGTTTCGCCCGTACCGTCACCCTGAACCCATATCGGCGCTGCCACCTGCGGCGTTACACCAGCGCCGGCTTTGAATCCGCTGTGGTCCGCGCCGATGTCCGCGCCCCCGAAGCCCGTAGCTACAACCGTACCTGTGCGACCCTGGACGGGTGGATTTCCATTTCGATCCGATGTGCCCGTTCGCGTACCAGACCTCGTTGTGGATTCGCGACGTACGACGGCAGACGGGGCTCACTGTCGACTGGCGGTTCTTCAGTCTCGAGGAGATCAACCGCGTCGAGGGAAAAAAGCACCCGTGGGAGCGGGACTGGTCCTACGGGTGGTCGCTGATGCGGATCGGGGCGCTGCTGCGACGGCTCGATCCCGAGCTGCTGGACCGGTGGTACGCGGCCATCGGGCACGAACTGCACACTCTGGGCGGTAAACCGCACGATCCCGTGGTGGCGCGCCGCCTGCTGGGTGAGATCGGCGCCGACGACAGTGTCTTCGATACGGCGCTGGCCGATCCGACGACCCACGACGACATCCGCGCCGACCATCAGCGGGTGCTCGACGCCGGGGGGTACGGGGTGCCGACTTTGTTCTTGGGCGTCCTCGGCGACCAGTGCCTGTTCGGACCCGTCCTGGTGGATCCGCCGACCGGGCCGGCCGCACTTCGGCTGTGGGACGTCGTCTCCGGCATGGCCGAGCTGCCGCACGTCTACGAGTTGCAGCGACCCAAGACCACCGCCGATGCGCAGCTGATCGGTCGCAGTCTGCGGCCCTACCTCGACGGCCGGGACTGGGTCAGCATCAACCGCGGTGAGGTGATCGACCTGGCGAAGCTCACCGATCCGACCTGATGAAATTCTGGTAGGACTTCGACGGTGTCGGCCCACGCTGGCCCTGGTACTTGGAGCCGACTTTTGCACTGCCATACGGATGTTCGGCCGGACTGGTCAGCCGCAGCAGGCACAGCTGCCCGATCTTCATGCCGGGCCACAACGTGATCGGCAGGTTGGCGACGTTGGACAGCTCGAGGGTGATGTGGCCACTGAACCCGGGGTCGATGAATCCCGCGGTCGAGTGCGTCAGAAGGCCGAGCCGGCCCAGCGACGACTTGCCCTCCAGCCGGCCGGCCAGGTCGTCGGGCAGCGTGCAGCGCTCCAGCGTCGCGCCGAGCACGAACTCGCCGGGGTGCAGGACGAACGGCTCGCCCTCCTTGGGTTCGACGAGGGTGGTCAGGTCGTCCTGCCGCACCGCCGGGTCGATGTGCGTGTAGCGGGTGTTGTTGAACACCCGGAACAGGTTGTCCAGGCGGACGTCGACGCTAGACGGCTGGATGAGGCCGTCGTCGAACGGGTCGATGCCCAGGCGCCCGGCGGCCAGTTCGGCCCGGATGTCGCGATCGGAGAGCAGCACCCGACGAGCGTATCGGCTCGCCCGTTTGTCGCTGGGCCCTGTGCGCCGTCCGGCCCACTTCGACCGTCTCGGCGCTCGCGCCGGCGCGTGTTGCTATCCTTCGTCGGCACAATGCCGATGTAGTTCAATGGCAGAACATCAGCTTCCCAAGCTGAATACGCGGGTTCGATTCCCGTCATCGGCTCCACGTTTGACCAGCAGGAATGCTGTTCGATCCCGTTGCTTGCCCTCATTTATTCGGCTGAGTGAAGTCAACAGGGTCGACTGACTTCACTTAACGCCGGACCGGGGTCTGCTGCGCCGATAGGCGACAGCGCGCTCCTAGCGGCGGCACGTTGATTGGACTTTCGGCCATATCGACAGGTGACCGACTGCCCTGCCCGTGTGACGACGAACGCGCCATGATGGGTCCGTCCGAGACGAAGGAGCACACGATGAAGGCCAAAGTCGGGGACTGGTTGGTGATGAAGGGCACCCACACTGATCAGCACGATCAGCGCGGGCTCATCACCGAGGTCCACTCTGAGGACGGCTCGCCGCCGTATGTGGTGCGCTGGCTCGCGAACGACCACGTGGCGACGGTGTACCCCGGCTCGGATTCCATCGTGGTAACTGCCGAGCAACAAGAGGCAGCCGACGAGCGGGCACGCTCCCGAGTTGCGGCCGTACAAGACATGATCACACCACCAAAGAGCAAGTGACCCGAATGCCGTGCAGTTGAAAGTGATTGCGCTGCAACGAGACGCCCGGGCGATCTTGCGCCTGACCCACTGACGGCGCACAGTCGACACATGGCTGAGCTGTTGGGGTCTTCCCGCACCGCGGAGATCGACGCCATCGTCGACACCGCCGCCGATGCCGCTCGCGAGTTCCGCAAGCTCGACCAGGAACAGGTCGACCGGATCGTCGAGGCGATGGTCCGCGCCGGGGTCCGTGCCGCCGGCGAGCTCGCCGGGCTGGCGATCGAGGAGACCGGCTTCGGCGTCTTCGAGGACAAGGTCGTCAAGAACTACGTGGCCACCGAGTTCCTGCACGACTACCTGCGCGACAAGAAGTCGGTGGGCGTTGTCGACGAGGACGTCGAACACAACATCGTCTACGTCGCCGAACCGATCGGCGTCGTGTTGTCCATCACCCCGGTCACCAACCCCACCTCGACGGTGCTGTTCAAGGCGATCGTCGCCGCCAAGACCCGCAACGCGGTGCTGTTCCGGCCTTCGCCGTATGCGGTGCGCTGCTGTGAACGCGCGGTGGAGATCCTGCGGGAGGCCGCCGACGCGGCCGGCATGCCGCCCGGCGCGCTGCAGGTGATTCCCGACGCCGCACATGAGGTGACGCACTACCTGTTCAAGCATCCGAAGGTGGATTTCATCTGGGTCACCGGCGGCCCGAAGATCGTGAAGCTGGCCAACCAGGCGGGCAAGCCGTCCCTGAGCGTCGGCCCCGGCAACGCACCGATCTACATCCACAAGACCGCCGACGTGCGCGGCGCGGTCGTCGACATCCTGATCTCGAAGACCTTCGACTCCTCGGTCATCTGCCCCGCCGAACAGACCTGCATCATCGACGACGAGATCTACGACGAGATGATCGCCGAGTTCGAGCGGATGGGCGCACGGATGCTCAGCGCGGACGAGGCCGCCAAGATCACCGAGTTCGCGTTCGGCTGCGGCGACAAGATCTCGATGGACGCCGTCGGCCAGAAGGCCCCGGAGTTGGCGGCCCGCGCGGGTTTCCGCGTCCCGCCGACGACCAAGATCCTGTTGGCCCCGTTGCCGTCCGACATCGACGAACTGGCCGCCCACCCCCTGGTGCAGGAGAAGCTGATGCCGGTGCTGGGCGTGGTGCGCGCACCCGATGTGCGGCACGCCATCGACGCCGCGGTGCTGGTGACCGAGCACGGCGGGCTTGGGCACACCTCGGCGATCTACGCCGCCGACCAGTCGGTGATCGACGCCTACGCCCTGGCGGTGCGCACCGGTCGGATCCTGGTCAACGCCCCCACCGCGGTCGGCGCGCTCGGCGGCGTCTACAACAACCTGACACCGACCTTCTCGCTGGGCTGCGGGACATGGGGCGGGTCGTCGACCACCGAGAACGTCAACTACCGCCAGTTGCTCAACATCAAGACCGTCTCCCGACGGCGCACCCCGCCGCAGTGGTTCCGGGTGCCGTCCAACACCTACTTCAACGCCGGCGCGCTGGACAATCTGCGCGAATTGGATTGCGAGACAGTCGTTATCGTCACCGACAATCCCACCGACGAGCGTGGGGTGGTGGACCTGCTGCGAAGCAAGCTGCCCACCCGTCACGTGCACGCGTTCACCGACGTCACCCCCGAGCCCGACGAAAGCACCATTGAGCAGGGTGTGGCGCTTCTGCAGCGGGTGCAGCCAGACGTCCTGATCGCCGTCGGCGGCGGCTCGGTACTCGACGCGGGCAAGGCGATGCGACTGTTCTACGAGCATCCGGAGAAGACGCTCGACGAGTTGACGATGCCGTTCCTGGATCCACGCAAGCGCGTCGCCGCCTACCCGACCGACCGGCACCGTCTCCAATTGATAGCCATCCCAACGACATCCGGAACCGGTTCGGAGGTGTCACCGGCGGCGGTCATCACGATGGGGCCACGCAAGCAGACGCTGGTGGACTACAGCCTGGTACCGGAGGTCGCGATCGTCGACCCGGTGCTGACCTCGTCGATGCCGCCCAGCCTGACGGCCGACACCGGCATCGACGCGCTCACCCACGCCCTGGAGGCGGCGGTGTCGATCTTCGCCTCGCCCTACACCGATGCCCAGTGCGCGCAGGCCGCCCGCCTGATCTTCGACGCACTGCCGCGGGCCTACCGCGATCCGGACGACCTCGAGGCCCGTACCGAGATGTCCAATGCGGCAACCCTGGCCGGGCTGGCGTTCTCCAATGCGTTCGTCGGCACCAACCACGCCCTGGCGCATGCGACGGGTGCGGCCTTCGGCATCCCGCACGGCCGGGCCAACGGCATCTTCCTGCCGCATGTGTTGCGCTACAACGCAAGTCTGCCAAGTAAGTTCATGCCCGCCCCGGGCTATTCCGCGTATGTCGCCCCGGAGAAGTACGCCCAGATCGGCGCGCTCATCTTCGGGGGTCACGACGCCGAGGACAGCCGCGGCCGCCTGTTCGCGGGCGTGGACGAGCTGCTGGCGAAGCTCGACATGCCGCGGTCATTGCGTGAATTCGGTGTCAGCGAAGCTGATTTCAACGAGGCCCTGCCCGCACTGGCCATGACGGCGTTCGAGGACCTGAGCAACCGCACCAACCCGCGGATGCCGCTGGTCAGCGAGATCAGCGACCTGCTGAGGCAGGGGTACTACGGCACGACGGGCTGATCGTCGGCATGCAGGAACCGGATCGTGCTCCCAGGCGCCAGCTCCTCCACCTGGCCGCGGCATTCGATGACCACCGGTGAATCACCCCGCGGATCCACGCTGACCTCGGCGCCTTTCCCGCTGACGCGCACATGCAGGTGATGACCGCGGTAGTGAATCGGAAAGCCAAGTGCGCCAAGCGACTCCGGCCAGTTCGGCGACAGGACCAGCCGGTCACCTCGGGTCTCCAGCCCCGAGAAGCAGCGTTGCACGAGATCGACGCTGCCGGCCATCGCGGCCAGGTGGATGCCCTCGGAGGTGGTGCCTCCCTGGATGTCGGCGACGTCGGACCTGAGCACGTGCTGGAAGAACTCCATCGCGCGATCACGATTGGCCCGGGCCAGGACCCAGGTGTGCACCACCGAGCTCAACGTCGAACCGTGGGACGTGCGAGCCATGTAGTAGTCGACCATCTTCGGGATCTGGTCGGGCGCGAATGAGTAGCCGAGTCGGTCCAGCAGTTCACGTAGTTCGTCCGACGACAGCAAGTACAGCAGCATCAACGCATCCGCCTGCTTGGAAGCCTTGTAGCGGTTGACGTCGTCGTTTTCGGCCTCGAGGATGCGATCCAGACGCTGCACGTCGCCGTAGCGCTGCACGTAGGCTTCCCAATCCAGTTCCGCCAGTTGGTCATAACCCTCGAATTGACTGATCACCCCGTCGTGGAATGGAACGTACATCGTTCGACTGACTCGATCCCACTGCGCCAGTTCGGCGTCCGTCAGGCCGAGCTTCTCTCGAATGTCGAGACGGTTCGGCAGTGGCATCAATGCGAGCGTCTCGATGGCTCGTAGGATCACCCACACCGCCATCACGTTGGTGTAGGCGTTGTTGTCCACTCCGTCGTACGGCCGGTCGGGGTATCCGGAATGGAACTCGTCCGGCCCGATCACGCCGGTGATGCAGTAGCGGTCGCGCTCTTCGTTGTATGTTGCGCGGCTGACCCAGAATCGGGCGATCTCCGCCAGCAACTCGGCCCCGTAGTCGATCAAGTATGCCAAGTCACCGGTGGCTTGGTAGAACTGCCAGGCGTTGTATGCCACCGCGATGCCGATGTGATGTGCACGGCTACTGGGATCGGGATTCCACCGGCCTGACCGCGGATTGAGGTGCAGATCCGGGCTTTCCTCACGCCCGTCGCTGCCGGACTGCCACGGAAACATCGCACCGGAGTATCCGGCGAGCCTGGCCGCGCGCCGCGCCTCGATCAGCCTTCGGTACCGGTAGCGCAGCAGGGCGCGGGTGACCGTCGGCAATCGCAGATTCAGCACCGGGAAGATGAACAGCTCATCCCAGAAGATGTGCCCGCGGTAGGCCTCACCGTGGAGGCCGCGGGCGGGCACCCCGACGTCGAGGTCCTCGGTGTTGTACGAGACCGTCTGCAGCAGATGAAGCAGATGCAATCGGAGAATTCGCAATTCGTCGATGTGGTCCTCGAATTCGATCGACACCCGGGCCCAAAGGTGGGCCCAGGCCATCGTGTGGCCCGCCTGCACCTCGGCGAATCGGCCTTGCCGACCGAGTCGTCGCTCCGCCCCGGCGACCACCTCCGATGTCGCCACGTCTCGCCCGGTGACCACGCTGACGACCTTTTCCACGGACAGCGACCGTCCCTCTGCCAGTTCGGTGAAGATCTCATGGCCGATCTCGAACTCCTCGTCGAGCAGTCGATAGGTCGTCGACGCGGGGCCGCCATCATGCCACACCGTGGTGCGAGCCGCCAGTGCGATAGGTATCTGAGACTGGGTCGTCACGGCGCTCAGTACCACTGAGTTCTCCGAAAGCGCCCGCTTTTCAACATATTTCAAGTGCGTGCTGGCCAGCTCGCGGTAGCGTTCCACCCCACAGTTGGCGACGTTGCCGTCGATGGTCGAACGGATTTCGACCGTGCCCGACCAGTCCTCGGCGGTGATCGTCGTCTGCAGGGCCGCGATGTGGGCCTGCTGCATGGAAACGAACCTGGCCTGCGTCACCGAGGTCGTACGGCCCGCGTCGTCCCGGAAACGCAACTCGCGCTTCAACACGGCCCCGCGAAGGTCGAGCGTCTGGCGGTACGACAGCAGCGTCACGGCGTCGATGTCGAACCATTCGCCGTTGCCGATCCGGAATGTCAACGGCAGCCAGTTCGGCAGATTCACCAGGCTTTCGTTGCCGGTCTTCTGGCCCCCGATGAGGTCCTCGAGACGGTTGTAGATACCGGCCGCGTAGGTACCGGGGTAGTGGACCTGGCCGCCCTTGCATTCCGGTGCGGCGCCCCGGGTGGCGAAGTAGCCGTTGCCGACCGTGCACAGGGCTTCGCGCAGCTTCTCGTCGTGGGGCTCGTAATCGTCGAATGTCCACGTCCACGCGGCGTTCGAGGTCTGCTGCTCATAAGCCAGCCAATTTCCGCCGCGCCGAAGGAACTCGCGCACCTCACTGGGATTGTTCAGGGTGAACTGAGCCGCCGTCGGTCGCCCGCCGTCCTCGTCGTGCCGCACGATCACCCCGATGCCGTTGAGCCGGATCGCATCGAACGCGTCTTCGTCGGTGAGGTCGTCGCCGACGTATATCGGCAGTACTCGTCCGGTCTGGTGGATGCGCTCACCGATCCACGTCAGCGCGGTGCCTTTGTCCCAGTCGATATCGGGCCGCAGCTCAACGACTTTGCGCCCGCTGGTCACTCTGAGGTTCAAGAGATGCGCTTGCCGGTGGGTCGCAGCGGTGATCTCGCCAATGCGCTCCGGCGCGGCGTTGCGGTAGTGCACCGCGACGGCGTAGCGCTTGTGCTCCACACGAGCTCCCGGAATCTCCCCGATTTCCTCACGCAGTTGGGCTGCCGCGCGTTCGAGAACCGGCACGGCGGCCGACGCCGCATCGTTGCGGTGGTAGTTGCCGTCGGGATCGATCAGCTCGAAGCCGTGACTGCCCGCATACCAGATGCCGGGGAGCCCGACCCGGTCCCGGATGTCGGCCAGATCGCGACCGCTCAGGATGGCGACCGCGCACTGCGACGACAAGAACTGAAGGGCGGGCGCGGCGCCCTCGACGAGGGTGGCCGTGTCGGGATCGGCGACGATTTCGGACAGCGTGCCGTCGAAGTCCAGGCATACCAATGGCTGCCGGCCGGCGACGACGCCGATCAACTGGCCGTACGCGTCCAGTGCGTTCGGCAGCACGGACATCCGTTTGTCGCCGGTTCGGACCCCGACCTCGTCGAGATCGGACACCACCACGTCGGCACCGCAGCCCCGCAGTTCCTCGGCGTGCCCGGTCCGGTCGACGCCGACGACGAGTGCGAACCCTCCGCTGCGGCCGGCTTCCACCCCGGCCTCGGCGTCCTCGACGACGACACAGCGCTGCGGGGTCACGCCCAGCCGGCGGACGGCTTCCAACAAGACGGCCGGGTCGGGCTTTCCCGGTAGACCGAGTTCGTCCGCGACCACACCGTCGACGCGGACGGTGAAAAGGTCGGCGAGACCAGCGTCCTCGAGGATCTGCTCGCAGTTTCGGCTCGACGAGTAGATGGCCGTGGCGACTCCGACCTCGGCCAACTTACGCACCAGGACAACGGTCGCCTCGAACACGGGCACGCCGTCGCGCAGCCTCTCCAGAAACTTCGCTTGCTTGCGGTTGCCCAACCCGCACACGGTGTCGTCGCCGGCGCCCGACGCGTCCCCCCGGGGCAGCGAAATCCCCCTCGACACAAGGAAGTCCGCGACCCCGTCGTAGCGGGGTTTGCCGTCCACGAAGTGTTGGTAATCGGCTTCGCTGAACGGTGCGTGGTCCTCGCCGTCGCTCGCGCTGCGCCGCCGCAGGAAATCGTCGAACATCTCGGTCCAGGCCGCGAAGTGAATCGAGGCGGTATCGGTCACCACACCGTCGAGGTCGAAGATGACGGCATCGTGCAACCGAGGGTCGATCGTCAACGGCTTGTTCATACGCCCATCCCTGGTTCGTGCCGTTCGATGGATACCAGCAGCGAATCACACCTATGCGGCACCGACATGACTCTTCGGCAAGCTCGGAAAGCCGTTCGGTATCGACGCGGGTGCACGGCTCACGATGGTACGTGGACAAGATGCACCGTCCACTCCGGATTGGGGCGGATGCCCATGCTCGGTCATGACTGTCGGATGGACCATCGTCGCGGACGGATCCTGGCCGCCGCCGGATTCAGCCCATCACGCAAGAACCCCAGCTTGTGCAGTCGTTGTTGCGATGCGCTGCCGCCTGCCGGCGCCGAGGTGGACGTCGCGGTGTTGTTCGCCGACATCCGCGGTTCGACCGGCCTCGGCAAACAACATGCCGCAGCTGAGTTCGCGGCGGTGCTCAATCGGTTCTACGCCGCCGCGACGCGGATACTGCTGCACCATGACGCGGTGATCGACAAGCTCATCGGTGACGAGGTAATGGCCCTGTTCATTCCGGGCATTTGTGGCCCCGATTACCGACGTCGCGCGGTCCTGGCGGGAAGGGGCCTGGATCTCGTTGGGCGTGACTGTCAATGCGGGCGTCGCGTATGTGGGCAACGTCGGCGATGCGGTGGTGGACTTCACCGCCCTGGGCGATCCGGTCAACGCGGCTGCCCGACTGCAGCAGCCCATCGACGCATTCGTCGCCGGCGGACGAGCAACGGGCCTGACATCCATTTCGAGCATGAAACGAGGCGACTGCCCCACGCGATTCTGGCGGGTCGTGACTCATGACCCGGTTCGGCTCAAGCCTTGGCCCTTCCGGCGAGGTGCGGAGGGTTGACGACAGTGCCGAACGCGGCGCACTGTGATAGCCATCACATCCCGCCTTGGTCGCCAGGCAGAGAAGGGGGCCGCATGACCACGAGAGACAAATACACGAAGGTACCGGACCCGTACTCGTGGGAGGTCCCGTGTAGCGGCGACGTGCGCTTCACGTGGGAATACGACGAAGGGCGCGCTCGTCTGCTCTCGCTGTACCAGAAGGGCAAGGACAAACAGTGGGACGCCCAGTCGCGCATCGACTGGTCGCAGGACGTCGACCCGACGAACCCGGTCGGGCTGCCCGACGAGTTCGTTCCCCTGTTCGGCAGTCCGGCGTGGGAGGCCGCCGACGACAAGTTCCGGGCCGAGATGCGTCAGCACTTCCAGTGCTGGCAATTTTCGCAGTTCCTGCACGGCGAGCAGGGGGCGATGGTGTGCGCGGCCAAGATCGTCGAGGTCGTCCCGGACATGGATGCCAAGTTCTACGCGGCCACCCAGACGATGGACGAGGCACGGCACGTCGAGGTGTTCTCCCGGTTCCTGCAGGAGAAGGCCGAGCTGGCCTATCCGATCAACACGCACCTGACCGCTCTGCTGGAAGACACCCTGCGTGACTCCCGTTGGGACATGCCCTATCTCGGCATGCAGGTACTCATCGAAGGCCTGGCGCTGGCCGCTTTCGGCGTTCTGCGTGACATGGCGCCGCCGGAGTCGTTGGCCAAGCAGCTGTTGGCCTACGTCATGCAGGACGAGGCCCGGCACGTCGCGTTCGGACGAATCTCGTTGAAGGACTACTACTCTGCGCTGACCGACGCCGAGCGCGACGAGCGCGAGGAGTTCGTCGTCGACGCCTGCTACCTGATGCGCGACCGGTTCCGCGGCGAGGAGGTGTTCGAGACCCTCGGCCTCAACGTCAAGGAGTGCGCCGAATGGGTCGACAACTCGCCGCTGATGATCCAGTTCCGCTCACACCTGTTCAGCCGGATCGTGCCGATCGTCAAGGACATCGGGTTGTGGGGCGACAAGGTGCAGAAGGCCTTCTCGGACATGGGCGTCCTCGACATGGCCGGCTTCGACATCGAGACGCTGATGAAGGCCGACGAAGATCAGGCCGAGTCGTTGGACAAGGCGCACGCCGAGATGGCCGCCCGGGCCGTCGAGGTGGGCGAGGTGATCGCGGCGGGTGCGGACTGACTAGACGTCAACTTCTTTTGGTATCTTTCGGCCTTCTCCGGCTGGACTTCCGCCATGAGTTTGAACATCAAGAACGAGCAGACCGCGGCACTGGTGCGCGAACTCGCCCGGCTCCACGCTCCTACGGGTCCAGCGCCCGCCGCGGGATGCAGGTGATGCCCGCCTCTTGCATCATGATGCAGCGTGATGATGCTAGGATGCACAGATGCGCACCACCGTCGACATCGCCGACGACCTCCTGGCAGAGGCGAAGGTGCTCGCAGCACGAACCCACCGCTCGCTGAGTGCGGTTGTCAACGATGCGCTCTGCACAGCGCTGCGCCGGGACAGCTCGCCTGCGTCCGCAGGTGAATGGACGTTTCCCACCGGGGGGGCTGGGGGACTGCGGCCCGGTGTGAACCTCGACGACAAGGAGGCGGTCGCGGACCTCCTCGGCGACAATGCTCTGCCCTGACGTCAATCCGCTTCTCTACGCCTACCGGCGGGATCTTCCCCATCACCAGGACTACGCCCGCTGGCTTCAGGAACTGATGAGCGGCGACGAGCCCGTCGGCGTCAGTGAACTCGTCCTGTCCGCCGTCGTCAGGCTCGCCACCAACCACCGGATCTTCACCGAACCCAGCACCCCGGGCGATGTGCTCGCCTATTGCCAAGCGGTCCGCACCGCGCCGGCTGCCGTCCCGCTGCGTCCAGGGATACATCACTGGGACATCTTCGACAGCCTGTGCCGCCATGTCTCCGCAACCGCGAATGTCGTCCCGGATGCCTACCACGCGGCTCTTGCGATCGAGAATCGCGCGACCTGGCTCACCAACGACCGCGGCTTTGCACGATTCCCGAAACTGCTGTGGCGCACGCCGTTATGACCGATTCAATTCGTCAAATCTGACGAGCGCGGCCGCGAGATCGGCTTCGTCGAACATCTCGCAGCGGCCGACCAGATCGCCGTCCACCATCAACAAGTTGACGCATTGCCACTCCACGTCGAGTCCCCCCTGCGAGGTGCCCTGCGCCCTATGCGTGACGACTGCTCCGAGGTCGGTCACGCGATGCACGGCCTCGATATAGATTCTGCCGCTGGGCAATTGGTCCCAGGAGGCGCGGATGTTGACCGCCATTTCACCGGGTGCAAACGTGAAGGCTCCACCCTGCTGATGGTCGACGTTGACCCAGGCGGGCGTCGTCGCTGGAAGTTCACGGCGGTTGAGGGACACATACATCTGCACGACGGCCGCCCAGCTGCGGGCATGTGACGCCCCTTCACCGGCGAGGTATCGCGCGTCGAGTTCAGTGAACGCCGCGTCGATCTCGTCGAGGTCGAATAGGACGCTCGCCGCGATCCGGCCATCCGCGTTGATCTCGATGATGCACAGCATCTCCAGGCTGAACGCCTCAGGTCGCTGGTCGCCGCCCGACACGCGGGTACGGACAAGCGCGAGGCGCTGGCCGCGTGTTGCGATGACGCCTGACACGAAGTTCCTGACACCGACGTCGGCGATGGCACGCACGTTCTTGATCTCGACATCTCGACCGCGTCGGACGCCACCGCTCACCACTCGTCGACGATCGTCGTCGCAAACGTCCTCGGCCACCATGTCCGCCATGACTTCCCAGTCGCGAGCCGCGACACATGCGTTGACGCGGTCGTATGCCCGGCTCGCCGCGTTCTCGGGCGGTCGGGGCCGACGGTGCAGTTCACCGAATCTGGCGAGCGCGGCGTCGAGGTCTGACTCGCCGAAGATCTCGCAGCGCATCATGAGGTCAGCTGCTCCCGTCAGCAGCTCGACGAATCGCCAATCGGCGGCGAAACCCTCGAATGACAACCCCTGCACCGAAGTGGTGATGACCGCACCAAAGTCGCTCAGGTCATGGACCTCCTCGATGTACATGCGAAGGTCCGGCGTGAGGGCCCATGAGGCTTGCAGGTACTTGTCCAGGCCGCTCGCACCGGTCACCGTGTGTTGTAGCTGGTGGTCGACTATGACGTAATCGTCTGCTGTCCAAGGAGTTTCATGCCTGTTGAGGGCCGCGAAGGCGTCCACCAGGGCTAGCCAGGTCGGTGCGTGCGCGGCGGCTTCACCGGCCAGGTAGCGGGCATCGAGTTCCACGACGGCAGCGGCGAAATCGTCGGGATCGAAAGAGATGATCGTCGCGATCAACCCGTCTTCAACCCCGACGACGATCAGTGCTTCGGCGCCGGATCCGTCTTCACAGTAGAGCGTTACGTGGTTGAGGCACAGCCGATCACCCCGCACGGCGAGCGGTGCCGCCACGATGTTGACGATGCCCTGGTTCGCAATCGTGCGAACGTTGGCGACCTCCGTGGCGCGGTCACTGCTCTCCCGCTGGAGACCGCGTCGCCGGTCTTCGCTCCGGATGTTCTCGGCGAACAGCGCGCCCACTTCATCCCAGCGTCCGCCCGTGACCAACTCGGTCATCCGATCACCGGCCCGAATCGCGGCGTTGTCGAGGCGGCGTCGTGGTTGCTCCTTTTCGAACCAGGCATCGAGTTCAGCGACGGCGGTGCCGAGGTCATCGCTGTCGAAGAACACCTGACGCGCGATTCGGCCGGTATCGTCGAGGCAGAGCAGCTGGAGCACCTCATCGTGTGGCGCCCCCAGGCTTTCGTCTGCCGTGCGGACCTCCAATCGCGCGAGTGCAATCCGTTCGCCACGGACAGCGATGACGGTGTTGCGGTGGCGGGCACCGAGTCGACAGATACCTCGTACTTCGGCTGCCCACTCGCGAGCCGAGACAGTAATTGGAGCGTGTCCGACAATCCTGCGACGGTTCTCCATGAGGACCTCGGCGGCGAATTGCTGCTCGAACTCGTCCCAAGCATCTTGTGCGATCGCGGCATCCAGACGGCCAATCGCTGCTGCACACGAGTTGTCCAAGTTCACCTCGGCGTCTTCGGGCGCACCCGGTGCAATCGGAACATCACGCTCACCGAGGAGGCGGCATGCCTTGTCGACGAGTGCTGCGGCACCTTTGCGCTCATACAGGTCTGCCGCCCGCTCGGCTGCGGCTCGTGCACCAGCGGCATCGCCGGCCGCATCCAGGACCGTCGCCAGCGCCAGACACGCGTCGCCGTGGTCGACCAGTGCGTCGGTACGCTCCGCCAACTCAACGGCCGACTCGGCCGTCCGTCGCGCCTCGTCATGCTCACCGCCGCGCGACAGCAGCCGCGCCCGCAACGTTCGCCACGCGATCGAAGCCTTCAGCGCGTGTCCGGCCAGATGCTGACTCTCCGAGCACAACTCTTCGGCCTCTACGTCACGGCCCAGCGCCAGACACGCGCGACCCAGGAGTGCTGCCGTTTCGGCGGTGTCGGCCTCCAAGCCCATCCGGCGAAACCCGTTGTAGGCCAGCCGCAGATGCGGCTCCGCCGCGCCCGGATCGTCGAGAACCAGCTCGACGATGCCGGCGAACTGTTCCACCTCGAGCACGGCGTGACGCAGGCCGAGTTCGCTGACGGTGCGGCGGGCCACATCGATCATCCGCCGAGCCGCGGCGGCACGGCCGCGATAGGCCTCCAGCACGGCCTGACACCGCGTCGATGTCGCCTCGACCGCGGGTGAATCCGTCGTGATCCGCAGCAGCCGAACCACATCGAGACACCGGCCCCCTGCACGAGGCACCGGACTGGGTCCCCACAGTGCGGCCAGAGGCGCACCCGCCAGAACCGCATTCGCCCGGCGATGTTCGCGCGCCCGCCGGGCCGCGGTGAGCGCATCGTCCAGCGCGATCTCGCAGTCGCCGATCCGCCCGAGCCGGGCCAGACATGCGGCCCGGACAGTGTGCGCCTTGGATTCCCCTGCCGCATCGTCCAATCGGGCCAGCGTGTCTGCGGCCGCGCTCACCGCAGATTCGATGTCGTCCAATCGGTCCGGGTGCACCAGCATGGAGAGTTGGCCGTCGAAGCACGTCGTCCAGGCCGCCAGGCGAGCCGAACCGGCTGCCGCCCTTTGTAGTTGCGACACTGCGCCGGCGGCCGAGGCAACGTCCCCGCCGGCGAGCAACGCCTCGCACCGGGCCACCAGCAACGCGGTCGCCTGGTCCGCACGGTCGGGCAGCTCATCGTCGATCTCCTCGAGCGCGTGCAGCGCTCGATCGTAAAGGTCTGCCGCACCTTCATATCCGAGTCGCGCCATCGCCTGGTCCGCGGCGCGCCGGCAGTAGTCGACGGCCTTGGCCGCGTTGCCCGCCCACGCGCATTCGTAGTAGTGATATGCAAGTTCGGCCAGCAGTTCGTCGTCAACGCCGGGTTGCGACTCCAGCGCCACCGCGATGCGCTGGTGTAGCCGCATGCGCCGCACCGAGGCCAACTCCGCCAATAGCGACTGGCGCACGATGGCGTGGTTGAACCGGTAGAAGCCACCTGGCTCCTCGATGATAATTCCGGCCTTGCACGCGTCATCGAACGCGTCGACGAGGTCGCGTTCCACCACCTGCTCGACCAACCCGACGGCGAATCGGGTTCCGACGACCGCCGCCGCCGCAAGGGCCTTGTTCGTGTCGTCCGGCAGTCGGGATAGACGACGGCTCACAGCTTCTCGAACACCTTGCGGGAGGGTGCTCTGGTCCCACCGGCCGCCGCTTTCAGCTACGTGCCGCAGGGCTTCGATGAGGAAGAGCGGATTGCCGCCGGTGACCGAGGCCAACGCCCGGCCCAGCTCCGGGTCGTCGTATCCGGCTTCGGCGACGTAAGCGCTCACGTCGTCCTCGTCCAGACCGCTGAGCGCGAGCCGGTCGGAGGTGCCGTCCCGGTGCAGGTCGGCCAGCATCGCGGCCAACGGGTGCGACCGGTCGAGATCGGTGCTGCGGTACGTGCCGACAATCTGCACGCGGGAGCGCTCCCCGAAGCGCAGCAGATGGCGCAGCAGCAGCAAGGTCGGTTTCGCAGCCCAGTGCAGATCGTCCAGCACGACGACCACGGGCGCTGCCGCGGAGGCGAGTTCCAGCACCGCGACGACGGCGTCGAAGAGTGCGTAGCGTTCGGTGTCCGGATCGGCCCGGACCGGCGCCATCAGATCAGGCAACACGTCGCTCAGCACGGGGACCAGCGGAAGCAGTGCTTCGACACCCCGCAGACCACGAAGTCGGCCCGGGTGCAGACATCCCACCAGCGGACGCAGCGCCTCCGCGAGCGGCTGGTACGGGGCAGCCAGGTCCTCGTCGCACCGGCCGTACAGGACCAGCGAGTCCCGCTCGTACGCCTGGCGCGACCATTCACCGGCAAGGCGGGTCTTGCCCACCCCGGGCTCACCGGCGATCAGCACCGCACGCGTACCGCCGCCGAGCATCGTCGTCCAGGCGGCCTCGAGTTGTTCGAGTTCGGTTGTCCGCCCGACGAAGGGGCCTGGGCCGGCCAGCACTGCGGGCAACTCGGGCCGGTCGACCTCCTGGTCGCCGAGAGCGGCCGGCGGTACCTCGTCGGTTTGCGCCCTGAGTTCGAAAACGTGCTCCGGACGGACGAGATTGCGTAGCTGGCGCATCCCGAGGTCGGTGAGCACAACGTCTTCGGGCAGCGAATCGACAACGAGTTCGGCCGTCGCACCCGAGCACAGGGTCTGCCCCCCTTCGGCGAGGGACCGCAGGCGCGCGGCCCGGTTGACCGCCCGACCGAAGTAGTCGCCGTCGCGGAGTTCCACCTCGCCGGTGTGCAATGCGATGCGGATCCGCATTGGATCCTGAAGTGTCCACGGCTCGTGGGTGATGGCGTCCTGCAGCTCGAGCGCGGCGGCGGCCGCCGCAGAGGGACGCTCGAAGACCGAGAAGGTGGCGTCGCCCTCACCGCGCGTCTTGACCAGCCGACCCCCGCGCGACGTGACGACTTGTTCGACGAGCTCGTCGTGGCGGGCGAGCGCGGCTGCCATGGCATCGGGGTCCGCCTCCCAGGCGGCCGTCGACCCCTCGACATCGGTCAGCAGGAAGGTCACGGCGCGCATGACCGGCGAAAGGTGCTGCGCCACCACAATTTCCAGCGCGATGTCCTGACTCACAATCGCAGCTTCGAGGCGCCGCAGCTCCGGGCCGGGGCTGACACCCAGCTCGTCGGCCAGCAGTCTTCGGGCCCGTTGGTAGGCGGCCAGCGCCTCGCCCTGTCTGCCGGAGCGGTACAAGGCCAGCATCAGCTGCCCCCATCGGCGTTCGCGCAGTGGGGCATCGGCCACCGCGGTCTCGAGTTCGCCGATGATCTCGGCGGCGCGCCCCGTCGCGAGCACCGCATCGGCGCGGTCCTCGATCAGCGCAGCGTGCCCTTCGAACCAGCGGGTCTGTTCCGCGACCCCATGCCGGCTGCCGGGCAGGTCGGGGACTCCACGCCAGAGGGTCAGCGCCTCCTCGAAGTGGCCGACCGCCTCGCTGGCCTCCCCGGCCGCTGCGGCGTCGCGACCCATTCGGGCGGCCACCCTGTACCGTGCGGCGTCAACGTCCGTCGTACCGAGGCGCCAACCGGTGCTCTCGGTCAGAACGACGCCATCGCCGAGGGCGCGCCGCAGTGTGGAGACGTGCGTCTGCAGGGCCTTGACGGCGGTGCGTGGCGGGCCGTCGCCCCACAGCAGTTCGATCAGCGCGTCGGCCGCCACCACCGAATCCCCGTGCAGTCCGAGCATCGTGAGGATCGCGCGCGGCTTGGCGCCCGCGATTGCGACGGGCGCGCCGTCTTTCCGGATTTGGAGAGGCCCCAGAACCCCCAGCTCCACCGACGAAAGCGTACTCACCCGAACATCGTCGGTGTGGCGATTCAACATGCAGTCAAGATCCGGTAAAGGGCGTCCACCGTTCAGGTGCCGCACACCAGCCGGACGGCAAGTAACGGCGCGCTGGATCCCTTCGAGATTGCAGTAGGGAACTCAACCCGAAGCGGTGACCGCCCGTTCGGTCCGAGTTCGATGCAGGACCGAAGGTGAGCACCGACGCCGTAAATCAGGCTGATAACAATCCGGGATTAAAGAGGTGTCGTTCCTCGTCGTTCGCCCTCGGCAGGTTGACACTGAAAGGACAACCTAACAACTGCCCTGAAAACTGGGAGAAACCATGACCTACAACGTCGTAGGAATTGATGTTCACGATCTAGCGCCAGCACCCAAGTTCGCGCCGCCACGCAAGCGGCATCTGAGGGCGGTCGAGCCGCTCCAGACTGAGGCACCACGGAAGTGGACGCCCGAAGACGTCGCCGAACTCCGGGCGGCGGTCGATGAATTCCCCTACGAAATCGGGTCCTCCCCCATGCTCGACATGATCATCGAGGCCGAGGGCTTGGGTACTTAGCGGGTCTGTAGCGGCGCGGGATGTCGGTGTTTTGTCGGTAATGCCGTCAGCACAGCCGTGACGCCCGCTGCTACGGAAACAGCGGTGGCCGGCACACATTCGAAGTGGGGTCCCACCACCAGCCGTTCTGACAGTTGAGCGGCTGCGGCCCGACCCCAAGGGGCCGGCACACGTTGGCCGTCGGGTCCCACCACTGGCCCGGATCGCAACCCAGCGGCTGCGGCCCGATGCCCAAGGGCCGGCAGACGTTGCCCGTCGGATCCCACCACTGCCCGGCCTCGCACGGGAGCGCCATCGGCGCACCCGGCTCACGGCACACGTTGGCCTTCGGGTCCCACCACTGCCCGGGTGCGCAGTCGGCGTTGCCGATCGCCGGCATCGCAACGGTCCCGACCGCAAACGGCGCCAAAGCCAGGACACCCGCCCCGAACAGGTGAGAACACGTCTTCCACATTTCTAACCCCCTCTTGTTCCGGTCCATCCAGGCTATGCACAAACGGACGGCGATTGTATGGGTATCCGAACTTTTTCCATTGGTGAGTGAAACTTATTGCCAGCCAACAATTTTCGCGGCGTCGGGTTGCGGCCATGCGCATTGTCGCCTAAGGTTAGCCAAAGCGAAGGGGAGTAGCCCCCAATCAGGTAATCGACACACTGGCCCGCGTGGCCCGGTTATCTGAACCGGATTTCCGGTGGGCGAGACCTTCGGCTGCACAACGTATTGGTTGTCGGCCGGAGGCGTCTGATGTCCCCGATCGGCGGCCACGAAGAGAAAGTTTTCGGATGCTGGCCGACCTGCTGTTGAGCTTCGCCGTCATCTTCATCGCCGAACTGGGCGACAAGAGCCAACTGATGGCAATGATGTTCGCCCTGCGCTACCGATGGTGGGTGGTCCTGTCCGCCATCACGGCCGCCACCATCGCCGTACACTTGCTGTCCGTGGCGATCGGCCACTACCTCGGCGCCGCGCTGCCGACACATCTGCTCGGCATCCTGGCCGGCGCGATGTTCGTCTTCTTCGGATTGTGGACGCTTCGCGGTGACACGCTCTCCGACGACGAGGCCGGCCGGGCCGATGGGGCGACGGCTCCCGCGTTCTTCGTGGTCACCTCGGCGTTCATCCTCGCCGAACTGGGCGACAAGACCATGCTGGCGACGGTCACCCTGGCCACCGACGAGCCGTGGGTTCCGGTGTGGATCGGTTCGACGATCGGCATGGTGGCCGCCGATGCGCTGGCAATTCTGGTCGGTGTCGTCGCCGGCAGGCATCTGCCGGAGCGGATGATCCAGGTCGTCGCCGCCGGCCTGTTCCTCGCATTCGGCGCCTACCTGCTGATCGAGGGCCTGCTCCCGGGAGCGCCCGGCATCGTGCTGGTGGCAGGTGCGCTCGGTGCCGTCGCGGCGTTCGCGGCGATCCTGTGGGCACTGCCGGAACGCCTGCGCCCGGCGGTGCTGCGGCCTGAGCAGTCCGAGGTCGAGGCCGGCTCCGCGTAGATCAGAAGACGCGGATCCAGTCGATCAGCATCTCGGCCGGGTAGTTCCCAGCTGCGGGTTCACGCCCACCCGAGCCGCCGACCGCGATGTTGAAGACCGGCGCCAGCGTGTAGCCCGGATCGTTGAACGGCCAGTCGTCGATGGAATTCGCCGGCACCTCGAAGAACGGCTGCATACCGGGCTGGTAGTCCAACCAGAAGTACATTCCCGACGGCAACCAGGTCACCCGCCAGGTGTGCCAGGCGCTGTCGACCGGGTGTCGGTTGGTGGCGAACGACGTGCCGTCCAGGCGGGCGTGCACGGTGGTTCCCGACGGCCAGTCGTTGTTTCCGTACCACTCGATGAGGTCGACTTCACCGCCACGCACCGGATTATCGTTGAGCAGCCAGAACGCGGGCCAGGCGCCGTCGGTCAGGCAGTTGAGCTTCACCCGGGCCTCCCAGGTGGTGCCGATCCCGCCGCGCCAGTTGCCGATGACCTTCGCGCTGGCGTACTTCTCCTGAATGTTGTTACCCGGCCCGCGGGTCGCGCGGATGACCAGGTTCCCGTTTCCATCCTGGAACACGTGTTCCTGGTCGGTGACATAGCGGCCCATGTTGAACGGTTTGTCCCATTCGACCGGGTTCTTGATCATTTCGCGGGCCGGAACGATGAACCACCAGGCCGGGTCCGGGGGTGCGCCCGCCGGGCCGTTGAACTCGTCCTGGAACAGCATCACCGGGCCGGCCGCTGCAGCCGCGGGTGCCGGCGCTCCGGGTGCGGCGGGGGCAGGCACCGGACCAGGGGGAACGTCGCCGGGCACCGGGTCGGCGGCGGCTCTCTGAATGGGCAGGGCGGCGGCCGCCGCACCGAGACCCATCGTGAATATCGCGTGTCGTCGATCCATCTCAGGCACAGCAGAACCATAAACGATGGGAGGCTGCCCTGACCCGCAGAGTGGCCGATGGGTGTCGCCGCGCTACTCGAGCAGTCCGCGTCGCATCGCCTCGGCGACGGCCGCGGCCCGGTCGCCGACCTCGAGTTTCTCGTAGAGCCGCTGGACGTGCGTCTTGACCGTCGACGGCGCCAGGAACAGCTGTGACGCCATCGCTGGAATGGTGTTACCGGCGGCGATGAGGTTGAGGATCTCGCGTTCCCGCGGGCTGAGCACCGGGCCGGTGGGCTCGGCGCGCCGCCTGATCTCCCCGGCCAACCCGGCGGCCAGCGCCGGGCTGATGACGTCGCGGCCGCGGGCACAGTCGAGGACCGCCGCGACGATGTCGGCCCGGGTCGACTCCTTGGGCAGGAAGCCGGCCGCCCCGTCCCGGATTGCCTGATAGACGACGGCGGACTCGTCGTGCGCCGACAGCAACAGCACGCGGGTCGGCAATTCGTCGCGCACCACCGCGGCGGCGACCTGGGCCCCGTTCAGGCCGGGCATCTGAAAGTCGAGCAGGGCGACGGCCGGGTGGTGCTCCTTGATGGCCGCCAATGAAGACGTACCGTCGGCGGCCTCGGCCACCACCTCGATTTCCCCACTGGATGTCAGGGCGCGCACGACGCCCTCGCGGAACAGCGGATGATCGTCGCCGACGACTACCCGCACTTTCTCGGCCACGCCGCCACCTTCCCACACCAACCCGCCATAAGCTGGGCCAATGCCCGAGAAGCTGCCGCCGGGGCCCCGGTTGCCGAGCGCCGTTCAGGCCGCCATTTTCCTCGTCTACTGGCCGCGGTTCGTGTCGGCGTGCCGGCGCCGCTACGGCAGTGTGTTCACCCTGCGGATGTCCGGGCTGGGCACCGTTGTGTATCTCGCCGATCCTGCCGACATCAAGGTGGTATTCGCCGGCGATCCCTCGCTGTATCACGCCGGGGAAGCGAATTCCATTCTGGCCGGGCTCCTGGGCCGCAGCTCGGTGCTGGTGATCGACGAGGACGTGCACAAGTACCGACGACGCCTCATGCTCGCCCCCTTCCAGCAGAAGGCCGTATCCCAGCATGTCGGCCTGATGGCCGATATTGCGGCCGAGAACATCGCGAAATGGCCTGTGGGCAAAGACTTTCCGGTGGCACCGCGCATGTCGGCGATCACCTTGGAGGTGATCCTGCGCGTCGTTGTCGGCGCCACCGATCCGGCTCGGCTGGCCGAACTGCGGACGGTCCTTCGGCAGCTGCTGACGGTGAATACCTGGAACCTGCTGGCTTTCGCCAAACCAGCACTGCAGCAACGCCTTCCGTGGCGCGCCGTGCGGCGCGGGATAGCGGCCGTGGATCGGCTGCTCTATGCCGAGATCGCGGAGCGGCGCGCCGACCCTCAGCTGGCCGAGCGCACGGACGCGTTGGCGATGCTGATCCGCGCCACCGACGAGGACGGCCACGCGATGAGCGACGTCGAACTGCGCGATCAGCTGATCACGCTTCTGCTGGCCGGCCACGACACCACCGCGACCGGATTGTCCTGGGCGCTGGAACGGCTCACCCGCCATCCCGATGTCCTGGCCAAAGCCGTTGCCGCAGCGGATGCTTCAGCCGCCGGCGACTCGGCCGGTGACGACTACCTCGACGCCGTGTGCAAGGAGACGTTGCGTATCCGCCCGGTGGTGTTCGACGTCGGACGAATCCTGACGCGGCCCGTGGACTTGGCCGGCTACCGGTTGCCGGCCGGCGTCATGGTGGCTCCCGGTGTCGGCCTGGTGCACGCGGATCCCGCACTGTATCCCGACCCCGACCGCTTCGACCCGGATCGCATGCTCGGCGCGACGCTGAGCCCGACGACGTGGCTGCCGTTCGGCGGCGGCAACCGTCGATGCCTGGGAGCGGCCTTCGCGTCGACGGAGATGCGCGTGGTGCTGCGCGAGATCCTGCTGGACGTCGAACTCGATACCACAACGGCCCGAGGCGAACGCCAACACGTTAAGCACGTCATCCTGACCCCGAACCGCGGCGCCCGCATTCGGCTGCGGGCCCGCCGCCCTCACCTGACGCAAGTGTCGGGCGGATACTCGCGCGGGGTGGTTTCGACCAGCACGCTGTAGGCGCCGTCAGTTGTCGGCGTCGAACACCTCGTCCATCTCGTCAAGCGCGGTGACAGCGATGCCGTACGGCAGGAACCGGACCTTGCGCTTGGGGTCGGTGTTGTACTTGTTGGCCCGCAGGGCGTCGATTTCGCTGGCGTAGACTTGTTCGACGGTCGCGGTTCCCTCGTCGCCGACAAGGAAGATCGCCCAAACGCCGTCGCCGGTCTCACCGGTCGTTTCCGGCTCCGGACGGCTGCGGCGGGAGCCTTGGTCAAAGAACATCGACCAGGGTTGACTGCCCGATTGCTGGAACAGCCCGCCGAGGGCTTCACGGAGCCCCTCGCCCGCCTCGCGGACCATCCGGTCGAAGTCGTCCGGGTCGAAGCCGAACGGCCCGTAGTTGCTCATCGCTGCCCTCCTGCTGACACCCACGCGCACCACCTGCGTTCCTGACAGTGTGCGCGTACTTCCCCAGGTTCGCCACAACGCGTGGTCAGGGCAATCTAGACCACCGTGAGGGGTAGCGATTTCCGTTCCCCGAACACGAATGTCGACCCGCCGGAAAACCTGACCACCTCGACTTCGGACTGCTCCTTGAGCGGAGTCTCCGAGACGGTCAGTTCGAGGGTCCAGTCGGCGTCGGTGCCGTCGGCGTGTACTTCGACGTGCGGGTCGACGGCGGTGGCGATGGCCTGGAGCGCGTTGAGCGAGCCCGGAGAGCACAGCGAAATCCACGAGCCGTCGTCGTGAGCGGGGCTGCGGTGGACGTGCACCCGTCCGTCGGTGAAGTCGGCGACGAGGTAGCCCGCCGGGTTGAACAGCGGGTGCAGTTGCATCGTGCGCAAGACGCCGTCGGCGCCCGTGGGCAGTTTCAGAGCCTTGTGGATCCGCTCGGCGGCGATGCCGGCCAAGCCGATCAGCTGCTTGGTGCAGATGTCGCGAGCCTGCTGGTCGTCGGTGGCGCGCTGTTGGACGGCCAGCACAAAGGACAGGTTGAGCAGGTGCATCTGCAGACACACCTCGTCGGCGATGCGCACCAGGGCCGAGTGCGAGAACGCGGCGAAGTCGACGTCGCTGACCAGTGGGCCGGAGTAGTCGGCCTGACCCTCGTCGGCCGGGTCGATCGGCGCCAATTCCCAACTGGCGGCACGGGTTTTCTCGATCACCGCCAGCGGTGGCAGGCCCTTGACCTCGGGATGGGAGTCGTCGATCACGACGGTCCAGGCGCAGTGCGGGTGCCGGTCGGTGGGCGTGCGAGGTGGACGGTGAATCGGCCGCACCTGCGCGCGGGCATTGGTCGCCACGGCGGTCGCGTCGAACGTGGGGTCTTCGATGTCGTGGCACATGCCGCGCACGTAGTCCTCGCCCATCGGTTCGACGTCGAGCAGCGCGCCGCAATGGTCGAGGTGGAACTCGCCGCGCCAGCGGTCGTGGACGACGTAGCGGAAGTCCATGAACTGCGGCGGGGCGCCGATGTCGAGTTGCAGGCCCTTGAAGATCGTGACGATATCGTCGCCCTCGTACTTCAGCGCCTTCTGCATGCGCCTGGTGTAGATCGGGCTGGCGCCCGACCATTCCTCGATGGCGATCTGCAGCATCTCCGGGCGGCCGAAACTGCTGATGCACCAAGCCATTCCGGAGCGGTCGATCAACTGACCGATCAGCAGGAGTTCGGGTACCAGAGTGGCCAGTTGAGAACGGGTCAACGACGCGAAGCGACTGGGGGCTGGAGTCACCTTTTCAACATAAGATCAGCAATGTTATAAAGTCAACAATGAAAAATGTGGTCCCGACCCGGCAGACCAGCGCTCCACGCAAGCGCGGCGACGAGACGCGCGCCAAGATCATCGACGAGACCGTGCGCTGCATCGTCGAGGAGGGGTTCCCGGCCGCCACCGCCAAACACGTCGCCGAGCGCGCCGGCGTGACCTGGGGTGTCATCCAATACCACTTCGGCGACCGCAACGGATTGTTGATGGCCGTCGTGGACGACGGCGTCAGCCGCCTGGTGGAGAGCCTGTCGGCCGCCGACGCCGGCGGACTGCCGTTGGCCGAACGGGTGGCGACCGTCGTCGACATCGCGTGGGACTGCTACAGCAGCCCGACCTCGCGGGCCGCTCTCGAGATCCTGCAGTCCATGCGCAACGATCTGAGTCCCCGGCGGCATCTGCTCGAGATGAACGACGCGATCGGCCGACTCGGGCGGCTCATCTCCGATGACCCCTCCGATCGCGATGTCGCCGAGGTCATTTGGGCCGCACTGCGCGGGATGGTGATGGCCCAGATCATCATGAACGAGCCGATCGACTGGCAGCGCGAGCGTCGCACCCTGGTCGAGATGGCGGTCCAGCGTCTGTGCTGCAATGTTGACCATGGATGATCTCGAGGCGATCAAGCGCGTCAAGTACCGGTACCTGCGGGCCTTGGACACCAAGCACTGGGCGGATTTCGCCGACACCCTGACCGAGGACATCGTCGGCGACTACGGATCTTCCCTGGGCCAGGAGCACCACTTCACCGACCGCAATTCGCTGGTGGAGTACATGCGAACCGCGATGCCGGAGAACGTGATCACCGAACACCGCGTCACACACCCGGAGATCACCATCGACGGCGACGAGGCGACGGGCATCTGGTACCTGCAGGACCGCGTGATCGTCGCCGACTTCGATTTCATGCTCATCGGCGCGGCGTTCTATCACGACGAATATCGCAAGACGCCCGACGGCTGGAAGATCAAGGCGACGGGCTACAAGCGGACCTACGACGCGACGCTGTCGCTGAAGAACCTGAACTTCAAGCTGATGGTGGGCGACGCCTACGCGTGACGGAACAACGTCACGGAAGCGGGTCCGGCATGATCACAACCGGATTCTCGCTCAGCGGCTCGATGACGACGCCGACATCTTTCATCAACTCGATCGAGCGGTTGAGGTCGAGCACGCTCTGTATGTCGCCCTCGAGCACCATGAACCCGGCCCGGTTCATTCGCGTGTAGAACTCCTTCATCGATTCCACGCTTCGGAACACAGGCATGTACCGAACACCGTCGCGTTCGAGCAGGAACACCCGTTGCCCGCCATCGGTGGTGTCGCCAAAAGGGGTGGAGTAATAGACCTTGTTGTCTGCGTCAGCCGGCGGTGCTTCGGCCGGCTTCTTCTTGAACAGGCCCATGGAACTTCCCTTCGCAGCGGTACTTCAATTCGACCATTCGGCGCATTCATATCGGTCGTGGTGGATCTATTCTAATCGCATATCGCCACTATCGATAGCACGCTCGGGCGATTCCAGATCCTTCCGATAGCTGCCCCTGTCAGCCATCTGTTGTTCGCACACCTTGATTCCAGAACGATGTTCCAGGTCGTACCACTGGGGTGAAACGGGCCAGCCCCAGGTCAAACATCAGCGCATTAGATAAGTGAAATAGTTGCCGATGCATTCAAGAGATTTCGCCGAGAGTTCAGGGTGGCGTTCATGCATCACTGATTCGACGAAGTCGCCTGCGTCGTTGAGGCTCATGGTATTCCAGTCGGGCTTCAGCTTCATCGCCTCACCGAGGACCTCTCGGACTTGACTCCTGGCTGTTGCTGCGTTGGGCTCGAAGTGAGAATCAAATTCGGCATCATTGTTTCCCGGATAATGCTTCAAATAGATAACGATGGCATCATTAATGTCAACTACCTCACCGCTCATTTGTTCCACCTATCTGTTTCGTTCGAAGATCACCGTCAACTGTCCGGTATCGGGGTCGATCTGTTCGATTCGTGTCACGGCCGGATTGCCAATCAGACGGTCAATCTCGACAGTTTGCCAAATATTTCCGGGTCTTAGGTCGCTTCCAATGACCGCAGTAACCTGGCCCCTAGTGTTCTCGGCAAACGCAGCCGAAGCGTCTTCCCAGAACCTCACAGATTCAGGATCATGGCGGTTCCACGCCGGAAGCGGATTGATCCCGTTCTTTTCTAGCGTCATCTCCAACGTTGTGCCGTTTGAACCTCCGGCGATGCGCTCCGCAATCCCAGATCCATCTGGTCCGACGCCTGTACCGCTCGCGTCACGACCAGACCAGAAGTGAGCAGCATCGGGCTCCGATTTGGTGAGGTGTACGAGGTCTTCGCAGGACGGCAAGGTTCCCGGCACGTAAAGCCCGTGGTCGTCCAGAACCGGCTCATAGTGCGGGGCGGGTACGTCGTGACTGGTGCTATTCGCCGTGGCAAGTGCATTGTCGCCGGCGACCGAGTGTGGATGCTCGCCGACCACAGCTGGCAGCGGATGCCCGGCGGTGACCGCCGGCGGAGGTAGACCGTCGGTGGCCGGGAGTGATCGCGGCGCCCAGTCGTCGCTGAACCGGTACCCGGCGGCTTCGGCACGGGTCTGTGCGGCAGCCAGGCTCTTGGTCAGCAGACTCTCCCCGGACGACCGCAGCGCGGCCACTCCTTCAGCACCCAACAGCGACTTCAGGCCCTGGAATGCCACCTCGCCGCCGACCTTGACACCGACAGCCAGCTCTGGCGCGCCAACGGCCAGGGTGACGGCATTGAAGAGCAGCTCATCGTCCGGGGTGACCCGGCCGGGATCGAGCTGACGGACACCGACGAGCTTGCCGTCCTTGAACGTGAAGTAGGCCTGCTTTGCCTGATCGAAAACTTCGCCCGTTCCGTTGGTGAGCTTGCCCATCGCCTGTACACCGATGCCGTCGACCTTGTAGCCCAACAGGAAGTTGCCATCGGCAGTCGAACTGACCGCGTTGGGATCCAAGCCCGAGTAATCGGGCAGACTTCCCAGCTTGTTGAGCTCGTCGACGAGTTTCTGCTTGAGCCCCGGCAACCGCGCCAAGGCATCTTGGGCCTCGGGCGAACCGGGGCCCTTCGTGTAGGCCAAGGCCGCGGCGTCGTCGATCTCCTTCTGGATCTGTCGCACCTTGGCGATCTCATCGAGCACGGCCTGATCCATCGCATGTTGAAGACCAGCCAAAGTCCCTGCGGCATAGGGCCCGCCAGGCTCGGTGCCGGGCGGTAACCCGTGTTGATCCACCCCGTCGGCCGCGTCGATCGCTTCGGCACCGTATCCACTGGCCTGCATGGTGGTCTGCTCGGTGTGCAACTGCAGTGCATAGGTGCCTTGGATCTTCTCCAGGATGCCGACCGACATCTTGGTCTGCTCGTCGGCTTCCTTCAGCAGATTCATGATGAGCAGAGGGACCGCGGCCTCGCTCAACTCTGCGTCGATCGACAGGAGTGCGCTATTGAGTTCATCTATTTCGACAGTGGCGGCCCGCTGAGCCTCGGCCAACCCGGCTGCAATCTGCTCCAGACTGACCGCGATCGTGGCGAGCGCCTCCGGGTGCGTAGCCAATGCCGCGGTCATCTTTTGCACTTCGGCGGAATCGTTGATCGGGTGCTGGGTGCCGTGATCGCGACTGTAGGCCGTCGTGAATTGCTCGCGCGCCCGGGCGAATTCGTCATCGGCTGCTTTGACATGGCCGCCGGCTGTGTGAAAAGCCTCGGCCAGGCCTTCGATCGCCGCGGGGTCACCGGCGTGCAGCTGTTCCTCGATCGCCCAGGGATCACCACCCGCTGCGGCGATCAACCGACCGATGTCGAGGTGCGCGAACACCGGCCTGCCAGACACACGACAACCCTAGGGGAATGTGGACGACCGTCAATTCACCTGTATTGATGCCCTATTTGGCAATGGCGATAAGTGCACCAGGCTGCAGCCACTGGATGATCCTGACCAGCTTGGCGTCGTCGATCGCCACGCACCCGGCCGTCGCGCCGCCATCGGTGCTGTGCAGGAAGAAGGCGCTGCCCTTGCCAGGAGCGCGTTCCTTGTTGACGCCCATGACGACGGCGTGCGCGTACTGCGAGATGTCGAGATTCTCACTGCCCGTTGACGATCCGGTACCAAAGGGGCACTGCGAACGCTCGCACACCTGCATCGTGTTGTAGGTCGGACTCTTGACGTCGCCGTCCCACCAGTGATTCGGGGTGACCTGAACGTACTGCAGTCCGCCCCCGGGATTGGGCTGCGTACCGAAGGCGAAATCCAGGGAGAAGATGCCCATCGGTGTCTGCATCGAGCCCTCGTAGATGTTGGGCGACATACCTTTTGCGCCGATCTTGGCCGGAATCCCGACCCCGATGGGTTCCCATCCCGCGGCCCCGCGTTGCCAGACGTCCATCTTCGCGTCCGAGCCACCGGTACCGACGACGGAGATCACTTGTGTGGCATTGCCCACCTGACTGGCGAACCACGGGGCCGGCGCGGCGTCGGCGGGCGGCGTGGCGAGCAGCAGCAGTGCCGCGCAGGCGGCCACGAGGATGGTCAACAGGCGGCGCATGGTGCCCATCATGATGAATCTGCAGTCGTTCGGCAAACACCTACGACCCGCGGACCACGAGTTCCGGAATTCAGATCGAATCGTCCACCGCGTCGAGACGCGCCTGGTTCTGAGCTTCCATATCGGTGAAGCCCGCGGCCGCCTGGTGCGCCTTGTCGCCGACAGTTCCCAGCCGCTCGGAGTGCGAACCGATCATCGTGACGTGACGGGCCTGGGCACTACTGACAGCCTCATGAAAGGACGTCGCGGCGGGGATCTCACCGAATATCGAGCCGCCGATGCCCGCACGACCCAACCCGCTCGCGCCCTCGAACGCGTGATCGGCAGCGTTGTACGAGGTGTTGGCTCCACTGCGGAGACCATCGGTGTTCACCTGCATTCGAGCCTCCTGTCGGCAATCGAAGCTAATTGTCCCAAGCTGCCGGCCACCGTCAATTCAGTCTTGCTACGCGGGGAGCCATTGGATACGAGCCCTTCGGATGGTCCCGCGAGAGCGATCAGCAAACCCCAATTCCTTCCCTCCCCGCAGGTTCATCCCTTAGTTCCCAGGTAGCAGGCACACTTCAGTTAAGGGTGACTGGTCAGCTGGCAAATCGACGTTACGATGGCTGGATGTCTGATTCGCCGTTTGGGAGTGTTCCGTCCGGACAAGCCCCATGGTCCCCGCCGCCTGTTCAGAAGGCGTCGCAGGTGCCGGTGATCATCGCGGTCGTGGTTTCACTGCTGGCACTGGGTTTAGCGGCGGCGGCTTTCTTCAAACCCAGGCACGACGACGCACCGGCGGCACCTCAGTACAGCGATCAGCAGGTTGCGGATGCGAAAAAGAACTTGTGCGACGCGTACACACTCGCGCATCGGGCGATAACTGATGCGGGTTCTCTCTCGAGTGAAGATCCGAACCAGAAGTTCATGATCTCCCTGAACACTCGGCTCGCATTCGGCACTGCGGCTGACCATTTGTTGGAAGCCACGAGCAGATACCCTGGGGCTCCCACCGACCTGTTAGAAGCGTCGAGAACTCTCGCATTTTCCTATCAGAGAATTGTTCTGGCTCAGACCGCCACCGCACCACATGACGAATTGGAACCGCTCTACACGGAGTCCGATGAGGCCGTAGCTCAAGTCGAAAAGGCCTGCGGATGAGTGACCTGCCCCCCGGGCAGTGGTCGCTGCTCTTGGTCGGTCTGTACTGGCCCGGCGCCGATTCCGTGATGTCAGCGATCAACGCCGCACGCAATCGCGGCTCGATGCAGTCACTTTTCGACGACTTTTTCCGCCAACTGTTCAGTATCAGAACTGGACCTTTAGCTCCGATGGAGGGCGTCACTGCCGACGCCGTACGCGATCTCTTCGAACAGGGCGAAAAGCACGCCACCGCGGTGTCCGAAAAGAACGGCACCAAGCAGAGGGCGTACAGCGATACCGCAGACGCGTTGAACAGCTTGCGTTCAGCACTGAGTCAGATTGCCGCAGAAGGTAACTCGGAGATCGACGAGATCAATCAGTCGAAAAAGAACATCGCGCAGAAGGTCGCTGAGATCGTTCAAGTCATCTCGGAGAAGCAGGCCGAAGCAGCCAACAAATCGACGCAGTTCGGTGGTGCGATCACCAAGGCGATCGGGGACGTGCTCGCCGCCGAGGGTGACCCAAGGTCTGCCCAACAGTTCGCGGCTGATACGGGCATTGATCTTTCGAACATCCCTACCCCTCAAAGCACGGACACCATCCAAGGGCTCGTTAGGCCGATGTTGGGAGCCAACGAAACCACCACCTCAGGGTCTCGCACAGGTGGAGCTCCGACGGGCGCCCCGAACAACGGCGAGCTGCCAGCGCCTGGGTCATTGATGTCACAACAGGGTTCAGGTACCAGAACGGGAGAAATCGTGACACCCCAGGGCCTAGCACCCCGGACTCAGGCGTATGCGTCTGACGTACACCCGCTAGCGAGTGATCCGGTCAATGCCCATTCGATCCCTGGAATCACGACCAACCCCGCCGCCAGCGCCGAAGTCAGCCTCCCCGGGGGCGCTTCACTGCCGGGCATTCCCACAGCCGCCGCCAGCAGCGTCGCACTCCCCGGCTCCGGGGCCGGCATCCCGACGGGAGCACTGTCCGGCCTTCCACATCTGCCCACGTCAGGCATCGGAAGCGCCCTGCCCGATGTCGGCCAAGCCCTGTCACCCCAGAACCTCGCTCAGGGTTTCACCCAAGGCATGCAGGCGGGTGGCCCGATGTCCGCTGGTGTAGAACACTTGGCGCAGGCCATATCTCAGGGCAGCCAGAATGCCATGCACGCCCCCATGGTTCAGCCGGCGGAGTTCTCCGCCCCCACCGGCACCCTGTCGGCGGCAACCCTCCCGTCCTCTGGGAACCCCATTGCCGTCGAGCAGGCCTACACGCCAGCTCCAGCGATGAGCACAACACCATTGCCCCCCACAGTTTTCAGCCCTCCAGCGCCGATGAGCGCCGCGCCGATGACAGCGACTCCCTCACCGATCGTTTCCGGCGGCCCATTGCCGGCCTACGGCGCCGACCTGCGTGCCGCGACGCCGACGGTCAGCGCACCACCACCGATAGCGCCGCCCTCTACCGCCCCGACGTCGGCGCCGATCAGCCCGTCGTCGGGACTCGCCCAGCCGGCAGTCGTCAGCAAGGTTCCCGCCAGCGCCACCCCGGTGAATGCTGCGCCGGTCGGGGTCACTGAAAGTGCCTTCGCCGCAACCGCTTCCGGTGCCGCAGCAGGTGCCAGCGCGGCGCAGAGCAGTGCTCGGGCACGGCTTCGTCGTCACGTAGAGGCCGTCGCACGTCAGGAGCCGCGCCTCCACTGGGCCGTCGGCGATCGGGAGGATGGAACAACCATCCTGGCCACCGATCTGGATTCGGGCTGGATACCTCCCGGCATCGAAATACCAACTGGAATAACACTTCTTACCCCGGAATCTCGCCACGGCGGCCTCGAGAAGCTCCTGCGCGACGCGGTGACGATCGAGACCTGGAGCCCCGGCCAGTTCCTCCCGAACGACGAAGCCGTAGAGCCCGTCGCGATGTCGCTAAGGGCGCGCGACCTGCCGGCGGTCGGTGATTTGAATTGGGAGCTCACCCAGGCCACCAACTGGCGCGACGGCCTTCCGCGCCTGGCCCACACGCTGACCAAGGCCGTCGTCGGCGGCACCGGTGTCCTCGACACCGAGACTGACTTGTTGCGCGACCATCTACGCGCTATCAGTGATGAGGTGTACGCGGCCTACCCCGATTCTGTCGATCCCCAGTCAGTGGGTACCTGGCAGCTCCTCGCCGCCATCGATGCGCTCGTCAGCAGCAGCAAGACCGCGCTGAACTACCACTTCGCCTGGTTCCGGGCGCTCCACACCGCACGGCAGGGTCGGTGACACATGGCCGGTGACACGTTCCATTCCGAAGAGGGCGGCTACGAGCAGGCGCTGGGAGTGCCTCCGCCACCGCAGATCACGTCCGACATCCCACCGGAGGCCGCAACCTGGATCGAGATGGCCGCGGCGGCGCTTTTCGGTGCGGCGAACATGGGCGACCCCACCGACAGCGCCGAAGCCCTTGAAGGGCACGGCAAGCGCGAAGAGAAGGCCAGCCGGGCGGCCGGAGAGTTCCCGGCGAGCGATGAACAACAGGCCCAGGGCATGGACCAGATGGCCCAGCAGCTTCCGCAGATGATGAGCAGCGTCGCCGGGGCGCTCAGCGGCGCGGTCGGCGGCGCCATGCAACCGCTCATGCAGATGCCCCAACAACTCGCGCAGACGGCCCAGCAGCTCATGCAGTCCGGGATGGGCGCGTTCCAGCAGGCCGGCGGCGGCGCGGAACTCGGCGCCGAGGACCTCATGGCCGGAGACCTCGGCGACGACTTCGGCGGTGGCGGCGGCGCGGGCCTCGGCGACATCGGTGCCGGAGGTGGCGGGGCCGGCGGCGGGTCGGGAGGCGGCGGAGTCGGTGCCGGCGGCGGGGTCGGCACCGCACCCATGGCAATGCTCGGGCCACCGGCCACCCCTGCGGCCACCACCGCACCGACGGCTGGCCGGGTGAGCGCCGGACCTCCGGCGGTCGCGGCCACCACCGCACATCCGCCGACCGCGATGGGCGGAATGGGCGGCATGCCGATGATGCCCCACGGAATGCACGGTGCGGGGGCCAGCGGCAAGGAGGACAAGGCGGCCACCAAGCGCGTCAGCGTGCCGGTGGTCAAGAACGGTGCGCCGATCCAGGGCCGGATCACCGCGCCACCGACCCCGGTGGTCACCAAGACCGTTGACGTGGAGAAGAAGCCCACCACCCGTCGCATCGTGGTTCCGGGAGCCAAGACCGAGAAGACCGGCGACTGAATTCAGACCCAGCGGCCAAGATCGACGGCGATTACGCGCGGCGATTGGTCGCGATCTCTTTCAGCGATACGCGGCTCCCGGCGTCGTCATTTCGAGCTCAATATGACAGCATCCATGAATTCACTTGGGCACCAACTGATTCTCGACGCCGCTCAGGTTCGTCAAACGACTGGGGTCCACGATCAACTCGTATACCCCAGGCTCGATCATGCCGGCGCCGATTCGCCCGGCCACGTCGGGGTCATCGGAGAGCAAGAGGATTTCGGCCACGCCGTTGCCGGTGCGCAGTAACCGCACCGGAACGCCTTCGAGTTCAGCTGTGTAGATCCGTTCGAACACTTCGCAATCGGACAGCGGGGCAGTCCCCGACCACACTTGCTGGTGGACTTGTTCGAACCCGGCCGGGGCGGCGTCGCCGAGTGCGGTCAGCAGAACGGTTTCGGCCACGACGTCGGCGAAGAACTCCCGACCCTGCCAGCGCGCCAGCGTACCCACCATCGCAGTCGGAGGGCTCCATTGCTTCGCGCCGGCCCAGCCCCGGGCAACACCCTCATAGCGCGACAATCGCTTCTGTTCGCCGTCCGCGCGGATCCGCCAGTACTCCGCACCGTACGAGTAGCGCGTCCTGGAAATGGTCCACACCCGCGCCAACGAGTCACCCAACAGGAACCCGTTCGAGAATGTCGGCCACGGTCGCGGTGCATCACCGGGTGTGCCGAACGTCGCCAACCGCGGTTGTTCGAACCGGACCACATCGGCGAACTCGGGAGCGGCGTCGACACCGTAGGCGGCCAGTAGTGCTGCCGGGGTCCGCAGTGTCACGGCCTCGGCAGCTGCGGCGACAAACCCGCCTACCTGATCAAAGCCGAACTCCACGATGGCATTTGACACCGGAGCGGCCAGCAGCTTCTGCAGGATGAGCACATCAGGCACGGCGCGTCTCCTCAACGTGAATGTCGGTCAATTCCTCTGGTGAAACCACGCCCGTCCATCCCATGTACTGGTCGCCGGACAACCCCATCTCCCTGGCTGCGGCTGGGTCGCCGATGAATTCCACATTGACGCGACCGTCGGGTAGCTGTCTTCTCAGCGACACAACGTGACCATGCAGCGTTCCACTAACCCTGCGTTGAAACTCCGCGCCTAGCACGGATACTGGGACCTTCACCCACGTCTCGTATTGTCCCAACCCGGCGGGCGCATCGCCCCAAGCGAAAGCATCCGGTATCTGATCCCCAGAATCGATGATCAATGCGACCCAATCGTCGCCGCTGAAAGATACGCGGTATCGCTTTCCGCGATACTCAGCAACTGCACCGGTTACTGGAACCTCATCCATCAGTTCCCCTGCGGTATCCAGTGTCGGTCCTTCAATACAGCAACCAACCTTTGTGTTCCGTTGTCAAGAACTTCCCACATCTCCGCACCTTCCCTCATGGTGATGTCCTTCGCTATGTATTCGGGGATCACATCGTCGCTCGCCTTGGTGAACCCATTCCCGGTGAAGGGTTCACCCCACGCGTCATACCCCGAAGCTCCTCCTAGTTCCGACCTGCGGGGGACTTCGTAGGTTCCCGCAGATCGGGAGTCCGCCTGGAACCGGATGATGTGAGTTCCAGGATCATGCGTAGTGAAGGGCGATCCGGCGTAGTCCAAACGCAGACCGTCGTGGATCTGCGCTGGTGTCGACAGATGAGCCGCGTCACCCGCAGTAGTGACCGCGCCGCCAACCTGATCGACTGCGACACGACCGTTGTTCTCCATGATGTAGTCATCAGCCCTGCTTTGCACCAAGGTTCCGTCACGATCGAAATACCCAGGCGGGATGACTTTCTGCATCACCGTGTCCCGGGTCGGCTCCGGCAGCGCGTCGCGCACGTCAAGCAAAAGGGTGCGTTCCTGTGGCGTCAGGCTGCCGGTCGATCTATTGATGAGATCGATGAAATCGTTCCTGTCGACCCCGTGCATGCGTAGCACTTCTGATACGCGGCGTGTATCGAGCAATTGTTCCGGCGCGAACGAAGTGAGGTGTTCAGTGCCATCCATCAACGAGTAGATCCGGGACATGTCGTTCGGACTGTGGTGCGGCGCCGACTCCAGCCGTTCGGCACCCGAACCGTGCTCAGGACCATTGTTGGAGACGTGCCCACTGTGGTCGGTGCGCGGGAGTGGGTCTGCGGTTTCAGGGACCGGTCTGGCGGTGTGAATGCCCGAGGGCGCAAGCTCATGAGTGGGTCCTGCGGCGGCCGCCGTCGTCCCTGGGACCGAGGCGGCCCGTTGTTCGGTGGGACTGGAGTGCGATCCTGCACTGGATGGTGAAAGTGATTGCGGTTCAGACCCTTTGGATACCGCACCGGACCCATCGACTGGCCGGGGAGTGGGCTCAACTGGCCTGGATGATGGGGTCGGCCCTGCGTTCTCGCCGGGGCCGGGAAGCGGCGCGGGGTCGCCCGGCTTGACGGCGGGCGCATCGACGTGGGGCATCGCCGCCGGTGCGGGAATGCCGTCGACGGCGTGCTCTGCAGCATCCAGCGCCCGGGGTGCGTTGGTCGCGGCTTCTTCCGCGACGTGCGCGGCCCCGGTGCCGACCTTGCCGAGTTTGGTCAGCCCCCCGCCGGGCACGAGGAAGGTGGCGACGTCGAACAACGATCGGCCCAGTGCTTCGGCGGGGTTGTCCTTCCACAGGTCCCAGTGCAGGGTTTCCTTGCCGACCTGCTTCCAGGTTTCGCCGATCCCGGGTGCACCATCTCCACCGGTGCCGACCAGCGGCGCCATGCCTTTCATCAGATCGGCGTAGTCCTTCCCCAATCCCGCGGGGTCGACCAGGGCGCGGTTAGGGTTGTATTTCCAGAGGTCCTTGACCAGGTCGACGCCCTCTTCGCCGATCCCCTTCAGGGCCTGGCCCATACCGTTCAGTTCCTGGCCCGCGGCGTTGTCCTCGAGGAAGTGCTTCCATTGCTTGTCGGCCCAGCGGCCCATCTCAGTGACCGTATCGGCGGCCTGCGCGATCACCGGGGCCATTTCGCCGGCCGGCGCGGCGGTTTCGGCTTCGAAGTTGTCCACGACCGTTTTGATGTCAGCGGCGATACAAGCGATTTCGTCCTCGTCGTCCTGGGTGAGGAAATCCCAGACTTCCTTGATCCCAGTCATCGGATCGCAGATGCGGGCCAGCAGGTCGATGATCGCGCCGTGGGTGCTCTCGATATGGGTCGCGTAGCGGTCGAGTCCACCCGCGAGGACGGCGGCGCTGCTCATGACCTGGCTGGCGGCACGCACCGACTCACCGAACGCAGAGCCGATCGCCTCGGCCTCGGGGATTTGTTGGGCACCCACCACCGCCATCGGGCCCGTGACGGCGGCTTCGGTGGTCACCAACGCCGTTCCTGCGGTCGTCCACGCCGCAGCGACTGCCCGCAGTTTGGCGGGATCGCCGTTGGGCCAGATCATGCCAATGTATTCGGCGACCCAGCCCCACCCAGCCGGCGCGTCGGGGCCGGCGCCGACCGCCGACGGTAGCGTCCCGAGTGAGATGTGGCCGGTGCTCGGCGGCACGGGTAACGGCTCGCCGCGGCCAGACACGTCCGCGCTGGCGTCGGCGCGCGAATAGTTGTGGGCCGAAACCCGCACTCCGTCACCGATATTGGTCAACCCGTTGCGCGCCGTGGCCATCGCCTGCAACAGTGATTGCGCGGTCGCATCGTAGCAGCGGCCCATCGTCACACCGACCGGGTCATTGCCGCACATACTCCCCGAACCCGACAGCGCGCAGGTCAGCTGCGCCAGCGCCGAACCGATGCAATCGGCCGTCGAGATGATCGTGGCCCCGGCGCCGTCAAGGGCGCCCGGATCCACCGCGAGGGTCATCGGCGATCACGCCCAGTTCGACGTATTCGTCGAGGTGGCTTGTTGGTAGTTGTGCTGAGCTGTTGAACCTGCTCGGCCGAGCCGTTCGAGCGCCTCACGCATCAGTGTCGCACCGTGTTCCCACTGGGCATGCGCGGTTTGGTGGGCCTTGGCTGCTTCGCCATCCCAGCTGATGTGCAGGTTCGTCACGGTCGCGTCGATCTCGGCCAACAACGCTTCGGCGGTCCGACTGAATTGCGCCATTCGCTCAACGGCACCGGCCAGGGAGTCGATATCGACAGTGAACTCCTCAGCCACCGCTGATGGCTCTTAGCTCGGACGCCTCGGCCTGCTCATGCTCGGAATAGGCATCCGCGGCGCGATCCAACAACTGGGACATCACCGCTAACCCCCGCTCCACTTCGGCCGCTCCCTGGTGCCATTGCTGCCACGCGTCGCGAAAGGCGCCACCGGAAGAACCGGTCCACCGACTGTTCATCTCCATGACCGCGCCATCCAACGAGGTCAATTCCGACAGCAAACGGTCAGCAGCAGCCGACAACGCCTCACAGGCGCTGCTCAAGACGCTAGTTTCGATATTCAACCGGCCGCAGGCACTGGTCATCCGCAAAGCCTATCCAGCAGTTTGCCGGGTGGGCAATTCACTCGCCGAACCACAGCGGGCCGAGAAGACCGACGGCTGAGTTTGCCGACGTCGCACACTGGCTAAGTTAAGGACCATGAGTCGGTGGCCCTGGCAGCGCGCGCGTGGCATCCGCCAGATCACCCAGGGGCTCGGCACCCTGGACCGCGAAGTGTTCGAGGCCATCGCGGAGTCCCCAACGCCGCTCCTCGATCTGGGGATGCCACCGCTGACGCGGGCGGCCGATCACTCCAAGCTGTGGTTCGCGATCGCCCTGGCGCTGGCGGCATCCGGGAATCCGCGGGCCAGTCGCGGCGCCGTTCGCGGAGTCGCGTCCCTCGCAGTGACGAGCCTGGTGACCAACCAGTTCGCGAAGCGACTGTGGACCCGTCAGCGCCCCAGTCGCACGTCGGTTCCGCTCGCCCGCCGGATCCGCCGATTCCCGACCTCGAATTCGCTGCCCTCCGGACATTCCGCCAGTGCCGCGGCGTTCGCCGTCGGCGTCGGCCTGGAAAGCCCTCCCCTCGGCCTGGGTCTGGCCCTGCTGGCCGGGTTGGTCGGGCTGTCCCGGGTAGCCACCGGCGCGCACTACCCGGGCGACGTGCTCGCCGGTTTCGGTATCGGAGCCGGAATCGCGGTGCTGGGCGGTCGGCTGGTGCCGCCGGTGGTCGAGGCGAAACTTCCTGCGACAGAACCGCTTCGGATCGACGCTCCCAAACGGCCGACGGGCAAAGGTCTCACGATGGTGGTCAACCCGGCGTCCGGTAGCGGCACCGGTGCTCGGGTGGTCGACGAGGTCCGCGCAGCGCTGCCCGACGCGGAGATCATCGAACTCGGTCCCGACGACGAGCCTGCCGCGGCGTTGCGTTCGGCCGCCGAGCACGCCGAGATGCTGGGCATCGCCGGCGGCGACGGCACGGTGTCGGCGGCAGCGGCCATCGCCGTCGAGAGCAACTTGCCGCTGGCCGTCTTTCCGGCCGGCACGTTCAACCACTTCGCCAAGGACATCGGCTGCGACACCGTCGCGAAAACCGTTGCGGCCATTCGCGAGGGCAGCGTGTCATGCGTCGACCTCGTTTGCCTCAACGAAGACAAGATGATCGTCAACACCGCCAGCATCGGCGCCTACCCGCTGTTCGTCGAGACCCGCGAAAAACTCGAACACAAGGTCGGCAAACCGCTGGCCGGGATCTACGCGATGCTGCACACACTGCGCCATGACCAGCCGGTCCGGATACGCAACGACAACAAGACACTGCAGACGTCGTTGTTCTTTCTGGGCAATTCGGTCTATCTGCCAACGGGTTTCGCCCCGTCTCGACGCACCCGGATGGACGACGGTCTGATCGACGTCCGCATCCTGGAGACGGGGCGACGGTTCGCCCGATCGCGGATACTGGCCGCACTCGCATTCGGCCGTCTCGAACGAAGCCCGCTGTATCACGAGATCCAGGCTCCGCAGTTCAGCTTCAGCGCGGTCGACGGCCCAACGCCGGTCGCGCACGACGGCGAGGTCACCGACGAGCATGCGACCGTGAGTTTCACTGCGCTGTACCGGGTTCTGCCCGTCTTCCGCCCGTAGGGTGCACCACCTCCAGGCACAGCACGACGTACGCGTAGCCGAGTGCCCAGCCGGCCACCACATCGGATGGATGATGGACGTTCAGTGCCACCCGGCCCACCCCGACCGCGACGACGACAAATCCGCCGAGTACGGCCAGCGGAGACCTCCATCGCGGCGGCACCGCCGGCCATGCCACTGTCAGCAGTACCAGGACCGCAACCATGACGCCCAACGCGTGGCCGGACGGAAAGGAAGTCCCGTAGGCGTCGACCATCCGGGCGTCGGGGCGCGCCCGGTCGGCCAGTCGCTTGGCCACCTCGGTCAGCAAGCCGCTGAGTTCGACTGTGAGGAACACGAACAGAGCCGCACGGCGGTGGCGGCGAACCAGCAGCACGACGATGACACCCGCGCCAATCAGGCGAAACACCATGGGATCCAATAGGGTGCAGAGCCAGTCCCAGGCGGGTGACCACCACGCATGCCTGGCCGCCGCCGATTGACCGGCGTCCAGCAGCCGTTGATCACTGGTGTCGAGCCATGACCAGTTCTGGACCCAGCCGATCCACATGATCGCGTAGATCAGCACAGCGATGACAGCACTGGCCACCATCCATCGCTTCATATTTCACACGTACCACACGACCCTAGAAGGGTGGTGGGTCGGCGTCGAGGTAGAGGCGCTTGTAATTGCGGCCGCGTTCGTAGTCGATACGGGCTTGTCTTTCAGCGGCGCGGGTGCGCGGTCGGGTCGGCATCATCAGGGTGCGGCCTGCGTTGGTGGGGCGTTTCCCCTTGTGCGGGACTAGTTTTGCGGTGGGAACGGCGAATTGGGGGAAGAACAGGGCGCCACCGGGTTTGGTGGTGTACTTGTGCCCAGTCGGTGACCGCCAGATCAGGGTCCCGTCGGGCTGCTGAATTTCCGACCAACCGCCGGGGCCCGTGTAGAAGGTCTTGAGAAGGTGATGGTGGCGGCATTTGAGGGTGAGGTTGGAGGCGTGCGTGGGACCATACGGCCACGGGATGGTGTGGTCGATGTCGCAAACCTCTGCGGGCGCATCACAGCCGGGGAATCGACAGGTCATATCACGCAGCTTGACGTAGGTAGCCAGCGCTACGGAAGGCCGGTAACCGGGTTCGGGATCGATCAGTTCACCGGGTAGGCGTACCTGTTGGAGTTTGGCGGTGCGCACATACAGGCGCACCAGTTCGGCGGGCAGCGTTCCATATCCAGGTACATAGCCAGGGATGGCGGATTTCCCCGACACGGTGGCCGCGTCGGCGACGACGTGGACGACGACGGGGCTGGCGACCGCGCCGGCCGCCGGGCAGTCGGCATTCCCGCATTCGCATGCCATTCGCTCGGCGCCGGCGGCCATGGCGTCCACGGCATCGGAGCGGCGCTGTTCCTTGGTGCGGGGGTCGGCCGCGCAGACGGTGGCGGCCAAGGCGTCCAGACGGGCATCCAGAGCCGCGCCGGTCGGGGTGCGCACCAGCCCCCAGATCTCCACCATGCCGTCCTGATCGGGCCCCACCCCGACATGGCGGCCCTCGTCGCGGTCGCGAGGGGCGCGTTTGGCCAGCGAATCGACATGGGCGACCCAGAAGTCGATCTGTTCGAGCAGTTTGCGACGCGATAACCGGTGCCAGCGCCTGACCCTGCGGGCCAAGATCGCGTCGATGCGGGCACGGTCCTCGGGCTTGATCAGCGAGACGCGGGATTCGATGCGGTCGAGAATCGAATAGTCGACCCAGCCCGCCAGGAACACCGCGGCAAGTTTCGGCAGGTTCTCCCAGATGCAGACCGCGACCTGGATCTGGCGGGCCGCCTTGTGCCGGGAGATGGCCGCTGCCGCGGCGACCTCGGCGGCCATCGCGTCCCAGCCGTCGATACGCCACTGTTCGCGTTCGCCGAACTCGACCTCTTTCTCGCGCCGCCAGAACAGCTGCGCCAGCGCATACAACCGCCGGGCCGAGGCGGCCCGTTCCAACCGCAGTGCGGACACCGAGGCGTCGATCAACCCCGCGTCATCGAGTTCATCGATGTCGGTGGCCGGCCCCAACTCGTTCAGATCGAACATACTTTCGATTGTACGTGGGTGGTCCGACAGTTTCAGTTCACCCGCGCCACCACGAACACCCGGCGGAAGGGAAAGAAGGTCCGGCCGTCGGGAAGCGGCGGATAGGCCTCGGCGAGCAGCGGGATGATCTGCCGGCGGTATTCCGCGAAGGCCTCCGGCGACAATCGTGCCTCGACCTCTGTCAGCGCGGTGCCGGAGATCCAGCCGAGCACCGCATTCTCACCGGTGAGTTCATGAATGTAGATGCTCTCCCACGCGTCGACGGTGCAGCCGGCGTCGGTCAGCAACTCCGCGTAGCGCAGCGGCGTCTCGACGACGTGCCCTTCTCGAAAACGCATGTCCCGCAACGGCTCGGTGAACTCAGCCCGCCCGGCCACCTCACGGACCGCGCGATGCGACGGCGCATCGAAGTTGCCCGGCACCTGCATCCCGATCCATGATCCGGGTGCCAACTGCCCGGCCCAGCGGCGCAACAGGTCGACGTGCTCCGGAACCCACTGCAGTACGGCGTTGGCCAGCACGACGTCGGTGTCGGGCCGCGGTTCCCACGTCGTGACGTCACCCAGGGCGGCGTCCAGGCCGCGTTGACGTGCGGCGTCGACCATTTCCGGTGAGCTGTCCAGCGCCTCGATGGTCGCGTCGGGCCAGTGCTGCCGCAGCGTCACGGTCAAATTGCCCGGACCGCAGCCCAGGTCGACCACCCGGCGCGGCGACTCCGCGCCGACGCGGCCCACCAGGTCGAAGAACGCCCGGCCGCGCTGATCCGCGAAGGACAGATACCGCTCGGGGTTCCACGCCACGCCTCAATCTAACGCCGTGCCATGATCGTGAACCATGCAGATTTCGGTTCAGCCGGTGCGCCAGATCTGGCAGTCACTCGGGCTGCCCGGCGTCATCGACGTGCATACCCACTTCATGCCGAAGTCGGTGATGGACAAGGTCTGGAAGTACTTCGACGCGCAGGGTCCGATGACCCGGCGGACGTGGCCGATCACCTACCGCAGCGACGAAGCCCAGCGGGTCAATACGCTGCGGCGCTTCGGTGTTCGCTGGTTCACCTCACTCGTGTATGCGCACAAACCGCAGATGGCCGAGTGGCTCAACCAGTGGGCGGTGCAGTTCGCGCTGACCACCCCGGACTGCCTGCACACGGCGACGTTCTACCCCGAACCCGGTGCTGCCGATTATGTCGCCCGCGCCGTCGAAGCCGGGGCCAAGGTGTTCAAGGCGCATCTCCAGGTCGGTGGCTACGACCCCAACGATCCGTTGCTCGACGGCGTCTGGGGCATCCTGCAGGAAGCCGCGATGCCCGTGGTGATCCACTGCGGGTCCGGACCGGTACCCGGCAACCACACCGGGCCGGACCCCATCCGCGAGTTGCTGCGCCGGTATCCGCGGCTGACGCTGGTGATCGCCCACATGGGAATGCCGGAATACGCCGACTTCCTCGACATCTGCACCGCGCACGAGAACGTCTACCTGGACACCACCATGGCGTTCACGCCGTTCGTCGACGACATGATGCCCGCCCCGCCCGAGGTGCTGCGCCGGCTGCCCGACCTGCCGGACCGCATCCTGTTCGGCAGCGATTTCCCCAACATCCCGTACGACTACACCACCGCAATGACGGCGATCACCGCGCTCGACGGCGTCGACGACGTCTGGCTGCGCGGCGTTTTCTACGGCAACGCGGCCCGGTTGTTCGCCCTGGACGGCTAGCATCGGCCCCGATGACCACCGTCGACCCCGATCCACCCGTCCCGATACCGGACGTCCCGGGAGGCGACGCTGGGCGCCGCGGACTGCCGTCCCGCTCGGAACTCACGTTATTGCAACGCGCCGTCGTCGACTCTTCGGCGTTCGCCGACATCGGCCTGCGCACGATGGTCGCGTCGATGGTGGGTGCGGCGATGCTGCCGCCGGTCCTCACCGGACTGGTGCGCCGCTCGGACCTCGACCGGGAACGGGAGAACCTCGAGTTCTACGCCGAGCTGGCGGCCCACCACGACCCGGCTCTGTCGTTTCCGGCACCGCCGGCCATACCGCGGGTCGCCACCCGCCGGGCGAACCCGGTCGCCAATTTCATCGCGCACGGCAACGTCGAGCACATCAGTTTCGACAGCAGCTTCGAACCGGTGAACCCGGCGATGCGCCACTTGTGGGAGCGGCTGGATCGCAACAACGTCGTGCATGCCCAGCATTGGCGTCACGACGACGGCCCCCACCCGACGTTGTGCGTCATCCACGGATTCATGGGTTCCCCCTACCTGTTCAACGGACTGTTCTTCTCACTGCCGTGGTTCTACAAGTCCGGATTCGATGTTCTGTTGTACACCTTGCCTTTTCACGGCCGCCGGGCGCAGAAGGGTTCGCCGTTCAGCGGCTACGGCATCTTCCAGCACGGGATGGCCGGCTTCGCCGAGTCCATGGCGCAGGCGATCCATGACTTCCGCTCCGTGATGGACTACCTCGAGTCCACCGGTGTCGACCGGATCGCGCTGACCGGTATGTCGCTGGGCGGCTACACCTCGTCGCTGATCGCCTCGGTCGAGGATCGCCTGCAGGCCGTCATCCCCAATGTGCCCGTGGTCAGTCCGGAGGGGATGTTCGACGATTGGTTCCCGGCCAACAAGCTGGTGGCACTGGGCCGCAGGTTCGGTGGCATGTCCGAGGATTCGTCGTTCGCGGCGTCGGCGTATCACTCGCCGTTGAACTACGCGCCGCTGGTGCCCAGGGAACGCCGCCTGATCATCACCGGACTCGGCGACCGACTGGCCCCGCCCGACCAGGCCGAAGCGCTGTGGAAGCACTGGGATCACTGTGCGCTGCACTGGTTCCCGGGCAACCACATCCTGCACGTCAGCCAGCCGGACTATCTGCGCCGCATGAACCGGTTCCTGCGGCCGTTCATGTTCTGACCTGGGTCAGACCAGCGGGCGTCCGGTCCTGATCCGCCAATCCAGTTCGCGCAGCAGGACATTGAACGGGAACCGCCGCACGGGCTCCGGCAGCAGGTTGTTGGCGGTGCGGAAGACGGACATCAGCCGGTCGAACCGCGCCTGGCGCTGCGGGTCCCAGGGCAGCCTCATCTCGTCGCGAAAGCGTTGCGGCAGAAAGCCGGTGGTGATCAGCAGCCAGAACTCCTCGTGGGCGCGCTGCAGCGGGCCCGGGAGCCGGAACTTGGCCACCCGGTTGACCGCGATCGGGTAGAGGTACTTGCGTACCGCGTCGTCGATGTGGATCGTGTCCAGCTGCTGCTGCCAGTACTCTTCGAACGCCGCGCGGTCGGCCGGCCACATCTCCTCGGGCACCTGCAGCGTGGTGGCCTTGGCCTTGCCCTCGCACTCGTAGTGCCGGTCGGCCGTCTCGTCGTCCATCTCGCCGATGAAGGTCCGGTAGATGTCGACGCCGCCCTTGTACAGGCAGGCTCCCACCCACAGCTGGAGGTCCTTGTTGAATGCGTTGTACTTCACCGGACTCTCGTCGGTGGAGTACACCTGCGCATGTGCCCCGTTGACGGCCTTCCGGAACGCCGCCTTCTGTTGGTCGGTGCCCCGCGTGGCCACCGCAAGGTAGGTGAGGGTGGTGCGGGCGCGCTTGATCGGATGCCGGTCGATGCGGCCGCTGTCCACCCGGCTCTCCATCACCCCGTAGCCGACACCGGGCAAGGCCAACTGCATGATCACGTTCGCCGGGGCCGCCAGCAGCACGACGCCCATCAACTCGTCGCCCTGGTGTTTACGCCGGCCGCGGCGGGTGGGTGCGGGGCGGACGTCGCTGATCGTCATGGTCACCTTCGGATATCTGACAACAACTGTTCTCAGATCTTGGCCGGACGGCGGGCCGGATGTCAAGATGACTGTCATGGCAAGCCGGCCCTATGGCGGCGTCGAGGCGAGCGACCGACTGGCACTGCGCCGACAACGCTTCGTTCACGCCGGCCTCGACCTGCTGGGACAGACCGACCCCGACGACCTGACCGTGCGTGCCATCTGCGCGCAAGCCGGTCTGACGGCGCGGTACTTCTACGAGAACTTCGCCGACAAGGACGCATTCGTGGAGGCCGTCTTCGATGCCGTGACCGCGAACATCGCCACCACCACCCTGGCCGTGGTGGCGGCGGCCCCGCCCGCCGAGCAGACCCGTGCCGGCATCACCAACATCATCGGGCTCATCGCCGAGGACCATCGGATCGGCCGGCTGCTGTTCAGCACTCAGGTCTCCAATGCCGCCCTGCTGCGCAAACGCACCGAGCAGGGTGATCTGTTCATCGCGTTGTCCGGTGAGCACATCCAGAACGCCTTCCGGGTGGGTGCCAACAGCCGGGTCAAGGCCACATCCGCGTTCGTGGTGGGCGGGGTCCGTCAGGCCATCACCGCATGGCTCAGCGGCGAGGCCGCGATGTCGGTGGACGAACTGGTGGATCTGCTGGTCAGCATCCTCAACGGCTTGGAGGACCCTGCTTTGTGGCGGTGACCCGCGAGGCTACACCGGCACCTTCCGGTCGGCCGCGGTGCGTGGCACAGTGGTGTTGTCGGCGTCGCCGAACTCCTTTGTCCAGCAGGCGAATTCCAGGGTCACGCCGTCCGGGTCGGTGAAGTAGAACGACCGGACGTACACCCCCGGGTGCACGTCGCGGGAGGCCTGCATCGGGCTGTCGTCGTGGTTGAGCACCGGGCCCACGCGCACGCCCTTGTCCTTGAGCTTCTGCCGGTACTCGTCGAACTTCTCCTCCGGCACGTGGAAAGCCAGGTGGTTCATGGTCGACACCGCGCTGAGGAACTCGCCGATGCCGGGCAACGCCTCCGGGGACGACAGTCCCGGGACCCGGTCGGGCGCCTCGGTGAACCAGAAGAACGCCACACACGAACCGCCGCCGGCGTCGAAGAAGAAGTGCTGGCCCATGCCGCCCGGCAGGTCCAGCGACTTGATCAGCGGCATGCCCAGCACACCCGAATAGAAGTCGACCGTGCGCTGCATGTCCGCGCAGACCAGTGCGACGTGGTTGATGCCGCCGAGTTCGAATTCGGTGTTGGTGTTCTCCGGCTTGATCACAATCTGAATGTAACATCAGGTTCAGTTGAGCGGAAGGGACGTGATCGAGGTGACGCAGCCGACCCGGCGTGGACGTGAGACGCAGGCCGCGATCGATGCTGCCGCGCGTGCCGTCATCGCCCGCAAGGGCATCCTGGCCACCACGATCTCCGACATCGCCTCCGAGGCCGGCCGTTCCACGGCGTCGTTCTACAACTACTACGACTCCAAGGAAGCGATGGTGCGCACGTGGGCGCAGCGCTTCCAGGACGAAGCCGGCGAGCGCGCCAGAACGGTTGTCCAGCATGGCCTTTCGGATCGCGAGCGGATACACGAAGCCGCCAAGGCGCACTGGCAAACCTACCGCCACCGGCTGGCCGAGATGATCAGCGTCTCTCAGCTGGCCATGGTCAATCCCGACTTCGCCGAGGACTGGTCGCAGATGTGCGCCCAGCCGATCACGTTCATCACCGAGACGGTCCGGCGCGCGCAGCGCTCCGGCTACTGCCCCGACGACGACCCGCGCCTATTGGCGCAGGCCATCGTCTCGATGCTGAACCAGTTCTGCTACCTGCAACTGTCCGGCGACTCAGATGGCGTGGACGACGAAGCCTGCATCTCCACCCTGTCGAACATCTTCTACCGCGCGATCTTCAGCAAGGAGTCCTGAATGCCCGCTCCCCTCATCGAACGCGAATTCATCGGCGTCGACTCCCCCACGGCCGGTCGCGCCGGTGCGGGCGGGCACCCGTGCCAGGGCCTCTACCATCACGCCACCGGCCGGCAGCCGACGATCGCGATGATCGCCACGCACTACCAGATCGACTTCTCCGAGCACTACATCGCCGAGTATCTCGCCGCCCGCGGTATCGGCTTCCTCGGCTGGAACACCCGCTTCCGCGGCTTCGAGAGCAGCTTCGTGCTCGACCACGCCCTGTTGGACATCGGCGTGGGCGTGCGCTGGCTGCGCGAAGTTAAGGGTGTGGAAACCGTTGTGCTGCTGGGCAACTCAGGTGGTGGATCACTGATGGCGGCATACCAGGCCCAGGCCGGCACCGCCGAGCTGCCCGCCGCCGACGGCTACGTAGCAAGCGCCGCACACCCCGGGCGGCCGGAAGTGCTGACCGCCTGGATGGACGGCGCCGTCATCGACGAGAACGACCCGGTGGCCGGCGATCCCGACCTCGACCTGTTCAACCCAGAGAACGGCCCGTCGTTCAGCGCGGACTTCGTCGCCCGCTACCGCGCCGCGCAGGAGGCCCGCAATCACTCGATCACCGACTGGGTGGAAGACGAACTGGCCAGGGTGCGTCGGGCCGGCTTCTCCGACCGGCCGTTCACCGTGATGCGGACCTGGGCCGACCCGCGCATGGTCGACCCCACCATCGAACCCACCAAGCGCGAGCCCAACATGTGCTACGCCGGAGTCCCGGTGCAGGCCAACCGCTCTGCGCGCGGCATCGCCGCGGCCTGCACCCTGCGCAACTGGCTCGGCATGTGGAGCCTGCGCACGGCCAAGACCCGTGCCGAACCACACCTGGCGCGCATCGACTGCCCGGCGCTGGTCATCAACGCCGACGCCGACACCGGGGTGTTCCCGTCGGACGCGCGACGCATCCACGACGCACTCGCGAGCACCGACAAGACGCTGTGCTCGATCGACAGCGATCACTACTTCACGACGCCGGGCGCCCGTGACCAACAGGCCGATACGATCGCGGAGTGGATGGCGACGCGCTGGCCGACAAACCTGAGCCCCTGAGAGTTCTCGCCCACTTCCAGCCCGGCGAACGGGCCCGCGAACAGGTCGCCGACACGGCCGACTGGCTCGACGTGCGTTTCGTCCCCGAGGACGACGACGACGCGTTCTACCGCGAACTTCCCGACGCCGAGGTCATCTGGCACGTGCTGCGCCCGTTGACCGGAGACGACCTGCGCAAGGCCCCCAAACTGAAGCTGGTGCACAAGCTCGGCGCGGGAGTGAACACCATTGCCGTGGATGAGGCGACCGCGCTGAACGTCGCGGTGGCCAACATGCCTGGCGCCAACGCCCCGTCGGTGGCGGAGGCGGCGATCATGCTGATGCTGGCCACCCTGCGGCGGTTGCCGGCACTCGACAAAGCCACCCGGGAAGGCCGCGGCTGGCCCACCGACCCCGAACTCGGCGACAAGGTCCGTGACCTGGGCAGCTGTACCGTAGGCCTGATCGGGTACGGCAACGTCGCCAAACGCGTAGAGCAGACCCTGCGCGCGCTGGGCACCACCGTGCTGCACACCAGTACCAGGCGCGACGAACACAACACCAGCTGGGCGGGCTTCAACGAGATCCTGGACAAGAGCGATATCGTCTCGCTGCACCTGCCGCTCACTCCGGAGACCAGGGGCATGTTCGACGACGCGGCGCTGGCCAGGATGAAGCCCGGCGCGATCCTGATCAACACCGCGCGCGGCGAGATCGTCGACGAGCCCGCGCTGGTCGCCGCGCTGCGGAGCGGCCACCTCGCCGCCGCCGGGCTCGACGTGTTCGCCACCGAACCGGTGGCCGCCGACAACCCGCTGCTGGCTTTGGACAACGTCATCCTCAGCCCGCACGTCAGCTGGTACACCGCCGACACCATGGCCCGCTACCTGACTGCGGCGATCCGCAACTGCCGGCGCCTGGCCGACGGCAAGAAGCCATACTCCGTCGTCAACGAAATCGTCAACGACATGGCCGACGACGTGGCCGACGACGACTCATAGCGGGCGGGTCAGGGCAGCGCCCGGGCCCAGCTCAGGTGCCCCTCGAAACCGTGCGCCGCGGCCGTGGTCCGGTATCGATCCCGATACCGTCGGTACGCGGTTTCGTCTCCGTGCGCCCTGGCCACCAGCGCGCGCCAGCGCAGAAGCCAGACGTCCCGGATCACCAACTCGTCGCCGGTGGGTGCGTCCGCCACTCTGGTGATCGCGGCGGCAGCCTCGGACAGATCGTCCTGGGATCCGCCGTCGATCAGGGTTTCCACCAGCACCCCCGCCGCGGCTACGCCGTGCAGGAGCCGGGCCCCGTGGCCGAACAGATGATCGACGACGGCGCGCATCGACACGATGGCGGCATCCCGATCTCCGCGCCGAGCCTGCTCGCGCGCCACATACGCCTCGATGAGCGGCCGGTCGCACAGGTTGTGCCGCCGCTGCAGGGCCGCATCGCTGACCTCGATCAGCAACGCGTATCCGCGATCGCGTTCGGCGTCTGTGTCGCGGTGCACCAGCGCGAGTCCCAGTGACGCCCGGGCGTAGTTCAACACGACGGCATCCCCGGATCGTTCGGCGATCAGCAGAGCGTCCTCGATCTCGCGTACCGCGGTCGCGTCGGGCCGCAACACCCCATTCGGGATACCCGAGGGATAGACGTAGGTGACGACCGTGACGTAGGAGAGGGGTTCGACGCTGCGGGCCATGGCCAGGCCGTGTCGTTGGTCGTCGCGCCATCCGGGACGGCCCAGCCAATAGCGGGCCCAGGCGCGCGTCGCGAGGGCGAGCGCCAGGGGCGAGCCGAACAAAAAGTCGCCCATGGCCGGGGACCCCGCGGCCAGGTCGATGACCCGCTGCGACCAGTCGAGCACGTCACGCCATTCAGCGCACTCGAGCTTGGCGTAGAGCACCGGCACCGAGAGGCCCACCGTCAGGGTCGGTTCGCCGATCGACTCGACGAGGGCCCAGACTTCCGATGCCAGCCGCGACGCCTCCTGTATCCGGTCCTGCCAGGCGTCATCCATCAGGAGCCCCGCCATCGCGATGGCCAGTGAAGCGTTGTCCCCGACGGCTGCACACATCTCGCGCAGTTCGTCGAAATGGTCGCCGGCGACGTCGACGTGGACTCGATGGGCGGTCGCGCACAACATGGTTCGAGGTGCGATGCACATCGCCGTGCAACCCGGATCCTCGGCCCGCAACGCGTCGGCGATCGTCGCCGCGCGCTCCCAGCCCAGTCGGGCCGCGCCGATGTCGCGGTTGGCCGCCCAGCTGGCGGCGCGCATGTGCCAGCCGTAGGCGGGGTGCAGATCACCCGCGGTTTCCAGATGCCCGGCGATCAATGCCGCGTTCTCGTCCGCCGAGGCCGGAGCTGCCGCCTCGATCGCCGCCGCGACCCGCCGATGCGACAGAACCCGATCCGACCTCAGCTGAGCCTCGTAGGCCACCGTGCGGACCAATGGATGGTGGAACACATAGTCGGATCCGATCGGATCGACGAGCCCGGCGGTCACCAGTTCGTCGAAGCTCGGTTCCACACCCGAGGCGGTCAACAGGTCGAGGTCGAACCGGACTCCGATGACGGCTGCGGCATTCAACGTGTGCTTGGCCGCCGGTTCGAGCCTGTCGATGCGGGCGGCGATCGTCGCCTGCACCGTGGCGGGCACGCTGACCTCGGCAGCGTCGACCGTCGAGGAGTAGGCGCCGCGATCTCCGCGCAGAACACCACGCTCCGCCAGATCCCGCACGATCTCCTCGGCGAAGAACGGGTTTCCGGCGGCCCTGGCCGCGATCGTCCGGTTCAGCTCACTCAGCGAGGAGTCGTCACCGAGCAGTTCCGAAACCAGTGCCGCGGTCTCCATCTCGCTGAGCGGGTCGAGGACCAACGTCTCCGCGCCGCGCACCCGGGCGAGGGCCCCGGCGTACTCGGGGCGGTAGGTGACCAAGACCAGCGCGGGTGTTTGCGGGGTCACGGCAAAGAAATCGGCCAGCATCGATTCGCTGACTCCGTCGATCCAATGTGCGTCCTCGATGACGTAGACCGCCGGTGTCTGCCGGGTCGTCGACGCGACATTCACCAGAGCGGTCAACCGCCGGCGACGCGCATCCGGGTCGATCCGTGCGACCACGGCTTCGGGATCACCGATGCCCAGCAGGTCGTCGAGGAGCAGCATGTCTTCCGGGTCCGCGTCGCCGATGCGATCACGCAGGCGATCCCGCGCGGCGGGCCCGTCCAGTCCGTCGACCCCGGTGACCGTCCGCAGCAGTCGCATCACCGCATAGAAGGGAACCCGGCTGGCGTGTGACTCGCAGCAAGCGGTGAATACGTCGACACCACTTCGGCGGGCCATTCTCGCCACCTCATGTGCGAGCCGGCTCTTGCCGATACCGGGTTGCCCCACCACGCCGACCACCGCGCCCCGCCCGTCGACCGCATCGTCCAACAACCCCCCGAGAACCGACATCTCCCACTGCCGGCCAACGAGATCCGACCCGGCGCGCGCAGGGACGAAGGGCCGCTCCCGGATACCCAGCAGTCGGTAGGCGCTCACCGGCTCCCCGGCGCCCTTGATCCGAACCGACTCGGCGCCGCCCAACATCGCCGCGCCGTCGACCAGTCGTGCGGTGGACGCGCTGAGCATCACCCCACCGGCCGGGGCGACCGACTCCATCCGCTGAGCCATTCCGACCTGTTCGCCTATCGCGGTGTATCCGTGGGCACCCGCACCGATCTCGCCCGCGATCACCTCACCGGAGTTCAATCCCACCCGTAGCCGCAGAGCGATACCGTCCGCGCGCTGCGCTTCCGCGGCGAGTGGCCGGACCTCCTCCTGGATTGCCGACGCCGCCCGGCAGGCACGAATCGCATGGTCCTCCAGGGCGACCGGAGCGCCGAACACCGCCATGATCCCGTCGCCGGTGAAACTGCCGACCGTGCCGCCCAGACGCTCTATCGCCGCCCAACACATATCGGTCAGGTCGCCCATGATCTCGCGCAGCCGCTCGGCTCCCACCACCGCCGCGATGTCCATCGAATGCACCACATCGACGAACAAGACGGTGACCTGCTTGTACTCGGCCGGGAGACGAGCCCGGTCCAGCCGCGCACCGCATTCGAAGCAGAACTTGGCAGCCGGACCCGACGGCGCTCCGCAGGAACCACAGAACCCCGCTGTCGCGGTCCGTCCACCACCGCCATCCCCCCCGGGATGCATGGCACCATCGTCTCACCCCCGGGCCGCGATGTCCCGCACACATATCCCCGCCATCGGCGGGGGCGAGTAGGCTCGGCCCAACCCACCGGTTAATAGAGGGAAGGGCAACGATGCCGATCGCGATCAATCCCGAGCATGTCGACCTGGCCGACTCGGTGCGGTCCCTGGTGGAGCGGGTCGCTCCGTCGGACGTCCTGCACGCGGCGCTGGAGACCCCGCTCGAGAATCCGCCGCCGTACTGGAAGGCCGCCGCCGACCAGGGCCTGCAGGGCGTGCACCTCTCGGAGGCGGTCGGCGGTCAGGGTTTCGGAATCCTCGAGCTCGCGATCGTCCTGGCCGAATTCGGCTACGGCGCGGTGCCCGGCCCATTCGTGCCGTCGGCCATCGCCAGCGCCCTGATTTCCGCGCACGACCCCGAGTCCGCCCTGCTGGCCGATCTGGCCTCGGGCGCGGCCATCGCCGCCTACGCGATCGACTCGGGACTGACCGCCACCCGCCACGGCGACGCCCTGGTGATCCGCGGCGAGGTGCGCGCCGTGCCGGCCGCCGCGCAGGCATCGGTGCTCGTGCTGCCGGTGGCCATCGAGTCCGGCGAACTGTGGGTCGTCTTCGACGCGAAAGACCTGGAGATCGAACCGGTTCAGAGTGTCGACCCGCTGCGGCCGGTCGCCAACGTGCGGGCCAACGCCGTCGAGATCGACGACGCCCGCGTGCTGTCCAACCTGGCCCGTGCGGATGCGCGTGCGCTGATGTGCACACTGTTGTCGGCCGAGGCCATCGGTGTCGCGCGGTGGGCCACCGACACCGCCTCGGAGTACGCCAAGATCCGCGAGCAGTTCGGCCGCCCGATCGGGCAGTTCCAGGCGGTCAAACACAAGTGCGCGCAGATGATCGCCGTCACCGAACGCGCCACCGGCGCGGTGTGGGACGCCGCCCGCGCAATCGACGAAGCGGCGGCCGGTCCCGATGCGGGCGACGCGCACGCCGAATTCGCCGCCGCCGTGGCGGCCACGCTGGCTCCCGAGGCCGCCCAGCAGTGCACCCAGGACTGCATCCAGGTGCACGGCGGGATCGGCTTCACCTGGGAGCACGACACCAACGTCTACTACCGGCGCGCCGTGGCCCTGGCGGCCTGCTTCGGCCGTGCCGCCGACTACCCGCAGCGAGTGGTCGACACCGCCACCACCACCGGGATGCGCGGCATCGACCTCGACCTGGATCCCGACACCGAGAAACTGCGGGCCGAGATCCGCGCGGAAGTCGCTGCGCTCAAAGCGATTCCGAGTGGCGTCGAACGCAACACCGCGATCGCCGAGGCCGGGTGGGTCCAGCCGCACCTGCCCGCGCCGTGGGGTCGCGCCGCCAAGCCAATCGAACAGATCATCATCGCCCAGGAGTTCTCCACCGGCCGGGTGCGGCGGCCGAACATGGGGATCGCGGCGTGGATCATCCCGTCGATCGTGGCTTTCGGCACCGACGCGCAGCAGCAGCGTTTCCTGCCGCCGACGTTCCGCGGCGAGATGGTCTGGTGTCAGCTGTTTTCCGAGCCGGGCGCCGGCTCCGACCTGGCCGGCCTGACGACCAAGGCCACCAAGGTCGAGGGTGGGTGGCGAATCACGGGTCAGAAAATCTGGACCACCGCCGCGCAGCACTCGCAGTGGGGCGCCCTGCTGGCGAGAACGGACCCAAACGCTCCAAAGCACAGTGGCATCACGTACTTCCTGCTCGACATGAAAAGCCAAGGCGTGGAAGTCAAGCCGCTGCGCGAGCTGACCGGCAACGCGATGTTCAACACCGTGTTCATCGACGACGTGTTCGTGCCCGACGAGCTGGTGCTCGGCGAGGTGAACCGGGGCTGGGAGGTCAGCCGCAACACCCTTACCGCTGAACGGGTTTCGATCGGCAGCAGCGAGACACCGTTCCTGCCCAGCCTCGATCGGTTCGTCGAGTTCCTCAGGGACGGGCACTTCGACCAGATCAGTCAGAACAAGGCCGGGCACCTGATCGCCGAGGGACATGCGGCCAAGCTGCTCAACATGCGCTCGACGCTGCTGACGCTGGCCGGTGGCGATCCGATGCCGGCCGCCGCCATCTCGAAGCTGCTGTCGATGAAGACCGGTCAGGGCTACGCCGAGTTCGCGGTCGCCTCCTACGGCACCGACGCCATCGTCGGCGATCCGGACACGCCGTCCGGGTCGTGGGATCAGTACCTGTTGGCCAGTCGCGCGACCACCATCTACGGCGGCACCACCGAGGTTCAGCTCAACATCATCGCCGAACGGCTGCTGGGTCTGCCGCGGGATCCGTAGGAGCGATCAGTCCGGATACCGTTCGCGCAGTTCGCGTTTGAGGATCTTGCCGGTCGGATTGCGGGGCAACTCGTCGAGGAAGACGACCTCGCGCGGCACCTTGTAACGCGCCAGGTTCTCCTTGACGTACGTCTTGATCGTGCCCTCGTCGAGTTCAACGGCGTGTTCGGCCCTGACCACGAACGCCCGCAGCCGGTGTCCCCACTCCTTGTCCTCGACGCCCAGCGCGGTGGCTTCGACGACGTCGGGGTGCCCGCTGATCAGATCCTCGACCTCGGCCGGGAACACGTTCTCGCCACCGCACACGATCATCTCGTCGTCGCGGCCGCTCACGTAGAGCAGACCGTCGTTGTCGAAGTAGCCGACGTCGCCGGAGGACATCAGCCCGTCGATGATCTGCTTGTGACCACCGCCGGTGTAGCCCTCGAACGGGAAGGTGTTGCCGACGAAGATCCGGCCGACCTCCCCCTTGGGCACCTCCTTACCGTTCTCGTCGAACAGCTTGATGCGCACACCCTTGACGACGGGACCCACGGTGGCCGGGTTCTTCTTCAGGTCCTGCGGGCGGGCGATGGTGGCGAACGCGATCTCGGTCGATCCGTAGAGGTTGTAGACCACCGGGCCGAGATCCCGCATCGCACGCGACGCGAGTTCGGCGCCCAATTGCGAACCGGAGACGAACACGATGCGCAGGCTGGACAGGTCGGGCTTGGTGTCGGTCTTCTCCAGTTCGTCGAGGATGCGCGAAAGCATCACCGGGACAACGACGATCGCCGTCACCCGGTGTTTTTCGATGTCCGCCAGGACCGTCGCCGGTTTGAACCGCCGGCGCAGCACCAGGGTGGAGCCGAGCATCATCGCGATGGTGGCGTGCAGGAAGCCCAGCGCGTGGAACATCGGCGCCGGCAGTGACGTGACCTCGCCCGCCTTGAACGGGACGTGCGAGAGGACACCGCCGATGGGCGCCAGCGACGGCGGCGCCGCCCGGTTGGCGCCTTTCGGGGTGCCGGTGGTGCCGCTGGTGAGGATGATGATGCGGGCGTGCTTGGCGGCCCTGGGCGCGCGAGCCTTGCTGCTGCGCGCGATCAACTGGGCCAGGGTCTCTTCGGTGGAGCCCGACGGTTCGCCCGTGTCGGGGTTGGTGCCCAGCGCCCGCAGCTTGCCCAGCGGCGTATCGGCGACCGACACCGCATCGGCGTACTCGTCGTCGTAGATGATCAGTTTGGCGCCCTCGCGTTCGGACACCTCCTTGATCTGCGGTCCGGAGAACTCGCTGTTGAGGAAGATCATCTTGGCGCCGACGCGGGCCGCCCCGTACAGCGCCACCAGGAACCAGCGGTGATTCCGGGCCAGCAGCCCGACCCCGTCGCCGGCCTTGACCCCCTTGGCGATCAGGCCGTTCGCCACCGCATGCGCGGCGTCGTCGAGCTCCTTGAACGTCATCTGGCCGTCGTCGTCGATGACGGCCACCCGGTGGGGTGTCCGACGCGCGTTGAGCGCCGGGATCATGCCGATCTCGCCCCATCTGCGGATGTCGGCCAGCATGCCGACGAAGTTCTGCGGCGGCTCGATCCGCAACGCGCCCGCCTCGAACATCTTTCGGGCGTAGTGCAACTCGGCGGACCCGCGATCGAGATACTGCTGCAGCTTCGCCGGCAGCTCCATCAGACTTGCCATGACCACACCATAGTGATCCACGCCACAGCACCGTCGGGAAATCCGCCGCTTGCGAAATACCATGAGACCTATGGCCGGTCCGCTGGTGTTGGAGGTGGGGGGTCGCGAGGTGACGGTGACGCACCCCGACAAGGTGGTCTTCCCGGCGGCCGGTGTCACCAAGCTCGACCTGATCGACTACTACCTGGCCGTCGCGGACGGCGCGCTGCGCGGTGTCGCCGACCGGCCGATGATCCTCAAACGCTTCGTCAAGGGCATCGACTCCGAGGCGATCTTCCAGAAGCGCGCGCCCGAGAAGCGACCGGACTGGATCGAGGTGGCCGAGCTGAAGTACCGCTCGGGCACGTCGGCGAAGGAAGCCGTGCTGCACGACGCCGCCGGGCTGGTCTGGGCGGTGAACCTGGGCTGCATCGACCTCAACCCACACCCGGTTCGCGCCGGCGACCTGGACCATCCCGACGAACTACGGATCGACCTGGACCCGATGCCCGGCGTGAGTTGGCCGCAGATCGTCGACGTCGCATGGGTCGCGCGGCAGGTGCTCGAAGACCATGGGCTGACGGCGTGGCCCAAGACCTCGGGCTCGCGCGGCTTCCACATCTATGCGCGCATCACCCCGCGCTGGCCGTACCCGAAGGTGCGTCTGGCCGCCGAGGCCGTGGCCCGCGAGGTGGAACGCCGGGCGCCGGAACTGGCCACCTCGCGGTGGTGGAAAGAAGAACGGGGCGCGCAGGTGTTCGTCGACTTCAACCAGAACGCCAAGGACCGCACCGTGGCGTCGGCGTACTCGGTGCGCGCCCTGCCCGACGCCAGGGTGTCGACGCCGCTGCGCTGGGACGAGGTCGGCGACCGCCGTCCGGAGCAGTTCACCGTCGCCACGGTGCCCGACCGCTTCGCCCACATCGGTGACCCGTGGGCGGGAATGGATTCCGCCGCCGGCGGGCTGGACGGCCTGCTGCGGCTGGCCGACGAACTCGGGCCGGCGGAGAAGGCGCCCAAGGCCCAGCGGCCACCGTTGATCGAGGTCGCACGCACCAAGACCCGCGACGAGGCGCTGGCCGCGCTGGACACCTGGAAGGCCGCACACCCCGACGTCGGTGCGCTGTTGCAGCCCACCGATGTGCTGGTCGACGGGATGCGCGGACCGAGTTCGATCTGGTAACGGATCCGGATCAACCTGCAGCACGTACCCGAGGACCAGCGGCCGGTCCAGGAAGACCTGCTGGCCGACTACTCCCCGTGGGAGGGCTATTCAGGTCGCCAGTGGCGCCGCGGCTGAGCGCACCGCGTCGGTGACGGCGCCGACCACCGCACTGTCGAGTTTCCAGTACTGCCAGTACAGCGGCACGTCGAGGTGCGCGTCGCACACCGGCACGAAATCGTCGTCGACGAGCTGCGTGGGATACATCCCCCACCCCAGGCCGGCTCGGACAGCGGCGCCGAATCCCGTCGCCGTCGGGACGTAATGCTCGGGGCGGCGGATGGAGCGACGGAAAACCTTGCGCACCAACATGTCCTGCAGAGCGTCGTCGCGGTTCCAGGCCAGCGACGGCGCCGTGGCGACACTGTCCGCGGTGAACCCGTCGGGCAGGTGCCGCGCGACGTAGGCGGGAGTGGCCACCGGCACGTAGCGCATGACACCCAGTGGTTGCACCCGGCAACCCGGGACCGGTGTCCGTTCGGTGGTGACCGCGCCCATCACCACGCCCTCGCGCACCAAACGGGCCGAGTGGTCCTGGTCCTCGATGCGGATGTCGAACAGGACATCGGGCAGTTGACCCAACACCGCAGTGAACCAGGTGCTCATCGAGTCGGCGTTGACCGCCAACGCGATCCGGGTCCGTTCCGCCGACCCGGTACCGCCCATCTCGGCCAGCGCCTCGGACTCCAACAGAGCGGTCTGCGCCGCCAAGCGCAGCAGCGGGACGCCGGCAGCCGTTGGGGTGCAAGGTTTCTCACGGATGACGAGCACCTGCCCGACCCGCTGTTCGAGGGCCTTGATGCGCTGACTGATCGCCGAGGGTGTGACGTGCAGGCGCTCGGCGGCCGCATCGAAGCTGCCCAGTTCGATCACTGCGGCGAAGGCGGCGAGCTGCTGGGCATCGAGACGCACGGGTCAGGCCGCGGCGACGACGCTCTCCCGGGTCGTCGCCGCCAACGCCGGGGCCGTGCCGATGACCGTGGCAGTGGCGTGGCCCGCCGGCGTACTGATGGTGAATGTCGAGCCCGGCACCAGGTCGTCGCCGACATCGGTGAAGCCCGCAAACCAGTCGGCGAGCCACGACACCATCAGTTGGTGCACCGCCGGCGGATTCTGCGCCTGCGGGAACCCCGCGAGAACGAAGGCGAGGAATTGGATCAGGCCGTTGCCGCCCTGCATCGAATCCATGTGCACGCCGCCGGAGAGGATGACGCCGTTGTAGTGGTTCGGCCGAGCCGCCGACAGCGATTCGTTCGCGTTGCTCAAGAAGTTCCACGCATTCCACGGTGCACCGATCTCGCGCACCGGGACGAAACGGTTGGATGCCGTCTCGTATTGGGCGAGCTTCGTCAGCGCGTCGGGCAGTTGGGTTCCGGTCGGCACCCCGTCGAGCAGGATGACACCGACGAGATCGTCGACCGCACCGCTGTTCACGGGATCCACCAGATGTCCCGCCACCCCGGACACCAGCGCGCCGCCGAGGGAGTGTCCGGCCAGCGCGAACTTCTCGGGCAACAGGGCACCGGCCGGATTCAAGCCGTACTTCTCGGCGTATCCGGCGGCCAGCGCGCTTGCCGTCAGGGCGGCGCGGTCACCGGCGAACAGAGCGGCGATCGCCTGGTGCATGCCGTCGCCGCCGAGCCAAAGTCCGCCATCGGCAAACGGATTCGACGTCAACGTCGGCGCGACGACAATACTGTGGGTGTCTTCGGCCAGCCGCGCCGCCGTGTAGCTGTACATCGGCCCGATCGCCAAGAACCCGTGCTGGAGCAGAATCATCCGCTGCGGCGGCTCGCCGGAATTGGGGAAATACCAGTCCGCGGACACCGTCATCGTCTGGTTGATCTGCAACGACGAGCTGCGGACACTGACGCTGCTGCCGGCCGGCAGTCCCGGCGGGCCGGTGACGACCGCTTCCAGCGTGGTCAGCAGGCCGAACACGATGGAGGTGATGAAGCCGAGGATGGTCGTCGGGGGCGGGTCGACGGCTTCGAGTGTGGTCGCGGCCGACATCATCCGCAGCGCCGTGACCGTACCGGAATTGTTCGACTCGGCGACGGATTCGGCGACAGTGACGGCCTCGGCCGTCCGTTCCTGCGCTGCCGGTTCAACGGGCGCCGGCGCGGTCGCCTGCGTCGTGGCCACCGCCGGGTCCTCCGCCTGCTTCGGCTCGTCCACCTGATCCGACACGTCCGGCTGGTCCACCGACGCGCGCGGTGCGGCCGGCCCGTCGTGCGCACGCGGAGTGGCAGTCACCTCCGGCGTGTCCGACTCGGCCGGCTGCGCCTCCGGTTCCGCCGTCGGCTTGACGTCCTCACCCGGGCCGGCGCCCGGCGCCGGGTCTTCCGGCACGGAGGCGTCGTCCTCGGCAGGCTCGGCATCCTGCCCCGCTTCGTCCTGCCCCGCTTCTTCCTGCTGCGGGTCGTCCGATTTCGGCTCGTCCGCTTTGACGTCCGGTTCGGCGTCCGGTTCGGCGTCCGGTTTGGGGTCCGGAGCCGAGTCGGGCGACGGTGCCGAGACCGAAGCCGACGCCGAGTCGGAACCGGGATCGGTCTGCGCCACCGCCACCCCGGCTCCGACCAACACCGCGGCCGACACGCCCGCGGTCAACAAACCACTCCCCGCCCACACCGACAGATTCCGCACAACGTGGACCATAAGCCGCGCAGCTCGGCACCGTCCTCGAAATGCGCAGCTTCCGGCACTGACCTCGCGCCGAAGTTCTTACCGAAGCATTAGCAGTCGTTTCCGGCCGCCTTAGATTGCGGCACTACCGTCGACAACACCCGAGGTGAGAGCTTTGCACCTCAACAGAGCCCCAAGAGAAGGTTGACCGCCATGCTGTTAGACGTTCGCTGGCTGCGGTTCCGCCTGTTCCACCGGCACAAGGCCACCGTCAAGGGGCGTTGACCACCACGATCTGCCGCAGCACCCGCTCGGTCATCGGCGCGGTCAGCCCGGAGTAGAACAGTCGGGCCTGCACGAACCACTTCATCGACGAATGCACCGCGTTCGCCGTGGGCGGCGCATCCACCGGCAGCGGAACCTCGAACGGCAACGCGAGGGTCGATCCGGCCCGCAGCGGAAGGTGCTTGCCGAGTTCGATGATCGGGCCGTCGAGCGCACCGCCCCGGCTCGGAGCTCGCGTCAGCGGGTGCGATTCACGGCACTTGCGCCAGCACACCGCGACGTCGCCGTCGGGTAGATCCTTCGCCGCCGTCAGCCGGACCTGCCCGCAGATCGCGGTGCCCGCCGCCACCACCGGCGAAACCAGTTCGATGTCCATCCTGGTTTCAGCGTCCCCCATGATCACCTCGGTCGGTCCGGACTCCGCGACGACATCGCCCCGACCTATCCGGACAGCGAACTCGGCATGCGTGTCCACATCCCGGCCGGCACGCTGCACCACGACGCGACAGGACCACCGCACCAGCTCCGGGGATGATCCCGGCGCCCAGGACGGCACCCGGAATTGCGAAGAGCCCCCGGTGAATTGACCGTCGAGCACCGGGAGTTCCACCTTGGTGACGCCGACCCAGTCGTCGGTGTCGCGATCTCCGGCGACGTTGGTGCCGACGTCGCCGTACAACCACAGGTCCTCGCCGGCCTCCGCCATCGCCGAATCCGCCCGGCCCGCCCAGTGGTAGCAGTAGAAGTTCGTGTACCCCCACTCCAACGTTGCGGCCGTCACCCGATCGACGGGACGTCCGGTGGACACCGTCGCGGTGACCATCTGACGCGGGCCCACCACCGCCGGTGCGACTTCCACCGAGACGGCGGGCGGGCGGCCGAACAGACCCACTATTTCTGCTGACTGGCCGCGTAGTCCTCGGGCCTGTTCCGCTTCATCCACGCCCGCACCGGCCAGAAGATCACCCACAACACCGAGTACACCGCGCCGTAGAACAGCGCCGAGATGGCCACACCGACCACCCACGCGGGATAGATGAGGATCAGACAGAACTGGAGGAACTGCTTGAGTACGGGCGGGTAGCCCTCGGCCATCGACCAAACGAATCGGGGACTCATCGAGGCGACCATCCGCGACCACGTCGACTTCTTCGCCTCCGCTTCGGCCTGCGCGGCGCTGACATCCCGCCCGCGCTCCTCCCGGGTCAGCCCGCGGACCGGCTCGGCCGGTTCACCCGGAAATGGCGCTTGACCTGCGGCCATGGCTTGCGTACCCCCTGCTCGACGAAATTGGCGAGTCGCGACTGAACTGAAATGGCCCGCAGAAGGTAGCTTTACAGGGTTGGATCTTCGTTGGACTCGCAACCGTCGAGGAGGTGCAGCGAGCGGTGGACTATTCGTTGCTGGGCACATTGACCGTCACAAACGGCGACCGGGTGCTGAACCTGGGCGGATTCCGGCAACGAGCGGTGCTCGCCGCGCTGCTGCTCTCGGCGGATCGCACGGTGGATGTCGACGCTCTCACCGAACAGGTGTGGGATGTGTCGCCGCCACCCAAGCCGGTTTCCTCGCTGCGCGCTTATATCGCCAACCTGCGCAGGATTCTTGCCGACGATGTCCGGACCGACCGGGTGGTGACCGACGGGCGTGGCTATCGCCTGCAGCTCGACTCCGACCGGCTGGACTCCCGGCAGTTCGAAGCACAGGCCGATCAGGGCAAGCGGCTGCTGGACGCGGGTGATTCCGTCGGAGCGGCCGCGACGCTGGCCGCCGCGTTGGCGTCGTGGCGAGGCTCGCCGCTGGCGGACTTCCGCGATCTTCCCTTCGCGCACCACGAAATCCACCGCTTGAAGGCGTTGCGCTCCGATGCCGTCGAGACCCGGTACGAGGCCGAGCTGCGCAACGGGCGCAGCTCCGAATTGATCGGTGGACTGGAATCGGAACTGGCCGCCGATCCGCTGCGGGAGCGGTTGTGGGCGCAGCTCATGCTCGCCTTGTACCGCGCCGGCCGGCGCACCGATGCGCTCGCGGCGTACCGGCGCCTGCAGGTGATACTCGACGACGAACTCGGGGTGCGCCCCGGCCTGAGCCTGGAGCGACTCGCCGCCCAGATTCGGGTCCAGTCCACCGATCTGGACTGGACCGCATCAAGGACACCGTTCGCCGTCACCGGCTTGACCGACCGGCGTGATGCCGGAAAACCCACGCTGGCAACGCAAATCACCCGGCTTGCCGCGGATCTCGGTAGGGCGTCGACGGAGAGCCTCTCACCCGCGGCGGCGTTCGAGTACTTGAACGCGATCCGGGCTCTGTTGCCGATGTACTACCTGTTGCTGGCGGATATCGAGATCGCGGACGGCCGATTGGATACGGCCCGGGAAGCGGTCGGCGCGGCGGCGACCATCGCCGCCGCCACCGGCGAGCCGCTCTGGGACCGGCAATTGGCGGCCCGCCGGGAGAAGCTGCGGGCCGCCCACTGCCGGGCCGATCAGGTCACGGCGTGATCTTGGTCTGTTCGTCGACGATGTCGGTGGCGTTCATCAGGATGTCGGCCTCCGACTCGGCGGAATAGGCGTTGAGCTGCAGGACATATAGACCGTCCTGACCCGGGATCACGACCGTCTTCTGCGCGATCATTCCCTGCTTGCCGTCGAGGTCGTAGCTACCGCCCAACTGAACGGCGTCATACCCGCCCAGAGTGCCCTTCGTCCCTTCGGCCGGGCCGTCGAAACCGGAGATGTTCTGCAACTCCCCCGGCGCCAGCGCCAGGATCTGCGCTGGATCGACATTGCCTGTCAGCTTCTCGAAAATCGCCAGGATGCGGGGCGGGTTGTCCGGCACCTTGCTGTCCGTGTAGACGATCGCTCCGTACGGGGCCTCCGGCAGTCCGTTCTTGATCTCCCAGCCGTCGGGGACCGGCAGGTCGATGGCCGGTCCGACATCTCCGCGCTTGATGACGGTCTCTTGGATGTTGTTCTCTTTGATGTAGTCCTGAATGGTGCGGTGATTGCCCGTGGGTTTGGGCGTGGGCGACTCGGACTTGGTCTCCGTCGTGGTCTTCTCCGCCGATGACGTGGCCGCGGCGGTGGTGCCTGTCGTACCGGTTTCTTTCTTCTCCTCGGTCTTGGTGCCCGATGAGCATCCGGCGAGCGCGACGCTCAGCGCCACCGCGGCGATGCCCGCGCGCGTCAGGGGGGTCGGTTTCTTCACAGTTGGGTTCTCCTTCTCTCTACGGCTTGACGGCCACTTCGGTCAATTGTCTTTCAGACAAGCCCCGGCGCCATCGATCACGCCGGTACGGTAGTGCCGGACCCGTTCGAAGCCGGCACCCTGCCGCTGGGCATCGCCGTCACCGCGGAACACCAGCAGCGCGGTGATCGCTTCGTCGAGGTCCCCCGGTGAGATGTGGTAACTGCTTGTCGCCGAACGGTTTCCGAGCACGACGCTGGCGGTGTATGCGCCCGCGAAGCAGTCGCCGCGCAACGATTGTGTGCGATCGTCGGACGGATCCTGGGCCCGGGTCATCGCCGCCAGCCCGTACTGCGTGGCCAACAGGGTGGCCACGGCGAAGTCGCCGCCTTGCCGGTATACCTCCGGCATGGTCTCGGTGTTGTCCCAGCCGATGTAGTCATCGGGCACGCAGTAGAACAGCAGATAACCCTGTGCCGGCGAACCGCCACAGTCGGGCGGACTCGACGGGTCGAACGGCTCGAGCCCCTTGACCGGTACCCAGGGCTGCCCGTCGGTGAGCTCGGGATAGACGTGCGTCCAGTAGTCCTCCAGGTCGTACGGGACACCGTTGATGATCGAGTCGTAGGGCGCGTCGCCGCCACGGGCGGCGTCCTCCTCGTCGTTGAATGGCAGCTCGACGACCACCGGTTCGTCGTCGCGGTAGTTCTTGCACTTCTCGGGGCCGTTGTCGTACCCGTCCTGGAACGCGCCTACCCGGTCGAATCCGCTGCCGTGTGCCGACGGATCGATATTGCTCGTCCCTGGGGTGTCGCGCAGTTGCAGGATGCCGGCCAGCGCGGCGTCGAGTTGTGCGGCATCGGCGGTGAACACACCGGTGTCCTGGGCGTGTTTGGCCCACCCACCCGCAAAGCAGTCCGCCTGCAGTTCCTTGGTGACGGTGCGGGCGGTGAAATTGGACCTGCCCTGCACCGCGTGACCCCATTCGTGGGCGAAGACGATCGGTATGACGAAATCGCCGAATTTGGACTGCAAGTCGGGCAACAGCCCTTCGGCGTCCCACGCCACGACGTCCTTGGTGGCGCAGTAGAACGCGTTGCCGGCCACTTCGCTGACGTCCTGCGCGCACGGTGGCGGGTCGTCGTGCGAAGGTGCAACCGAATAGAAGCCGCCCTCGACGGGTTGGTAGTCCTTGCCGTAGAGCTTCGGGTACTCGCCGGTCCAGAAGCTCTGCAGATCGCCGATCGCCTTGACCGCGATCTTGTTGACCGCCGAGGAATCGTCACCGTGAATGGAGATGGCATCACCCCGCCCGCTGCCGTCAGCGGACTGGCTCAGGCTGCCGGTCGCCGGTCCACCTCCGCACCCGGCCACGACCAAAGCGGCGGCCGCCGCGCACAACAGCCTGCTCTGCATTCGCAAGAAGTTAACGATGAACATTGGAACTCGGTTGGAAGTGCCTGAACGCCCGTGCGCCCCCAGACGCCGACGTATGGTCAGGTTATCGACCGCTTCCGACCATCAGGAGCATGAAATCATGGCCATTTCCGAAGTCGACACCGGCAGCCTGACCCAGGGTGATCGGGACTTCGAACAGCAGGTAGCCGACGTACAGGCCTACTTCGACAGTCCCCGCTTCGAGGGGATCACCCGGCTGTACTCGGCCCTGCAGGTGGTCGAGCAGCGCGGCACCATTCCCTCGGACTACATCGTGGCGCGCGAGGCCGCCACCGCCTTCTACCCGCGGCTGCGCGAGCTGTTCGCCCAGAAGAAGAGCATCACCACGTTCGGGCCCTACTCGCCGGGCCAGGCGGTGGTGATGAAGCGCATCGGCATCGAGGGCATCTACCTCGGTGGGTGGGCCACCTCGGCCAAGGGGTCCATCACCGAGGATCCGGGGCCGGACCTGGCCAGCTACCCGTTGAGTCAGGTGCCGGAGGAAGCCGCCGGGCTGGTGCGGGCGCTGCTGACCGCCGACCGCAACCAGCGGTACCTGCGTCTGCAGATGACGCCGGAACAACGCGCCGCGACACCGGCGATCGACTACCGGCCGTTCATCATCGCCGACGCCGACACCGGCCACGGCGGCGATCCGCACGTGCGCAACCTGATCCGCCGCTTCGTCGAGGCCGGCGTTCCCGGCTACCACATCGAAGACCAGCGGCCGGGCACCAAGAAGTGCGGCCACCAGGGCGGCAAGGTGCTGGTGCCGTCCGACGAGCAGCTCAAGCGGCTGAACGCGGCGCGATTCCAGCTGGACGTCATGGGGGTGCCGGGCATCATCGTGGCGCGCACCGACGCCGAGGCCGCGAACCTCATCGACAGCCGTGCCGACGAACGCGACCAGCCCTTCCTGCTCGGCGTCACCAACCTCAAGATCCCGTCGTACAAGTCGTGCTTCCTGGCGCTGATGCGCCGGTTCCACGACAAGGGCGTCACCGACCTGCGCGGCCACCTGCTCTATGCGCTCCCCGACGCCGAGTACGCCACGGCCGGGGCGTGGCTGGACAACCACGCCATCTCGGGTCTGGTCGACGAGGCCGCCGCCGCGTGGCTGGCCGACCCCACGCAGTCCGTGGATGCCCTGTTCGACGGCGTGGAGTCGAAGTTCGTCGACGCCTGGCAGGCCGACTCCGGACTCAACACCTACGGCGAGGCCGTCGCCGAGCTGCTGGAGTTCCGCGCCAGAGAGGGCGAAGCGGGCGAGCCCGCGATGACCGCGGACGAGTGGCGCACCTTCGCTGCCCGCGCGCCGCTGTACACCGCGCGCGAGAAGGCCCGCGAACTCGGCGCCGACGTCGCCTGGGATCCCGAGCGGGCCAAGACGCCCGAGGGCTACTTCCAGGTGCGCGGTGGCATCCCGTACGCGATCGCCAAGTCGCTGGCGGCCGCGCCGTTCGCCGACATCCTCTGGATGGAGACCAAGACCGCCGACCTGGTTGACGCCCGTGAGTTCGCCGAGGCGATCCACGCCGAATTCCCCGACCAGATGCTGGCCTACAACCTCTCGCCGTCGTTCAACTGGGACACCACCGGCATGACAGACGACGAAATGCGTTCCTTCCCAGAGGAACTCGGCAAGATGGGGTTTGTATTCAACTTCATCACCTACGGCGGTCACCAGGTCGACGGGGTGGCCTCCGAGGAGTTCGCCACATCGCTGCGCCAGGAGGGCATGCTGGCGCTGGCGCGCCTGCAGCGCAAGATGCGCCTCGTCGAATCCCCTTACCGCACACCGCAGACCCTTGTCGGTGGACCACGCAGCGATGCCGCGCTGGCGGCCTCCTCCGGACGCACCGCCACCACCAAGGCGATGGGTGCGGGCTCCACGCAGCATCAGCACCTGGTGCAGACCGAGGTGCCCAAGAAGCTGCTCGAGGACTGGCTGGCGCTGTGGGCCGAGTACTACAAGATCGGCGAGAAACTGCACGTGGAGCTGCGGCCCCGCCGGGCCGGTTCCGACGTCCTCGAACTCGGAATCCGCAACGGGGCTGAGGAATTGCTGGCGAACGTGGTTGTCGATCCGATCAAGGACCGGCACGGTCGCAACATCCTGACGGTGCGCGACCAGAACACCTTCTCGGAGAAGATGCGCAAAAAGCGGCTGATGGATGTGATCCACCTGTGGCTGATCCACCGGTTCAAGCCCGAGATCGTGTACTACGTGACGCCGACCGAGGACAACATCTACCAGACCGAGAAGATGAAGAGCCACGGCATCTTCAGCAATGTGTACCAGGAGGTCGGCGAGATCATCGTGGCCGACATCGACCAGTCGCGGATCGATGAGCTGCTGGCTCCCGATCGCGAAGCATTGGGCCGGTTGATCCGCAAGGAGGACTAACCTTTTTCGGCATGACGAAGGCCACGACCGAACGGCCCGCACGCGATCTGGCGGTCGACTACTACCGCGTCTCCGGCGTTGTGCTCATCGTGTTCGGCCACTGGCTGCTGTCGTGCGTGACCTTCGAAAACGGGAAGTTCGGTCTGCAGGATCCGTTGGCGGACCTGCCCTGGACGCAGTGGATCACCTGGCCGCTGCAGGCCGTCCCGGTGTTCTTCCTGGCCGCCGGGTACGCCAGCGCGGTGTCGTGGACGCACTGGCGCGACAGCGGCAGGATGTCACAGCAGACCTGGGTGCGGCACCGGGTGTCGCGGGCACTGGGACCCACGGGCGCCTACCTGGCGGTCATCTCGGCGGTGGTGGTGATCGGCGGAGCGGCCGGCGCGCCCGGCAGTGTGCTGGAATACGCGGGCTGGGCCGTGGCGATGCAGCTGTGGTTCCTGTCGGTGTACGTGCTGGTGGTGTATCTGACTCCCGTTGCCATTGCCGCACACCGCCGTTGGGGCCTGTGGGCGCCGGCGATGCTGTGCCTGGGCGTCGCCGTGGTGGACACCCTCGAGATCAGCGGGCACATCCCGTACGTGTCCTGGCTGAACTATCTGCTGTGCTGGGGTGCGCTGTATCTGCTCGGCATCGCCTGGCACGGCGGGCTGCTGACCGGTCGGCGCGCCGTGCTGCTCGCCGTGGTCTCGGCGGTGGCGCTCGGCCTGCTGGTCGGGGTGGGCCCGTTCCCGGTGTCGATGATCTCCGTCACGGGCCAGACCATCCAGAACTCGTCGCCGCCGTCGCTGGCGATGCTGGCGTTCGCCTGCACCCAGACCGGAATCGCGGTGGCGCTGGCACCGGCCCTCAATCGCGCCCTGCGGGGTCCCCGGATCCAGAAGGTGCTGTCGGTGGCGAACACGAATGTGATGGCGTTGTACCTGTGGCACATGGTTCCGGTCGTCATCCTCGCCGCGGCGCTGTATCCGACCGGGCTGATGCTCCAACCGCCGGAGGGTAGCGCGGCGTGGTGGTTGGTGCGACTGCTCTGGGTGGCGATCCTGGCGGCGGTGACGACCGTGGAGATGCTGATCCTGTTGCAGCTGCGCAGGTTCTTCGCCGCCCCGTTGCCGACGATCACGGTCCCCGGCTTCGGGACGGCGCTCGCCGGTGCGACGATGCTGATCGGGGTGGCCATGACCGCGTACGGCATCTCCTATGTGTCGGCCCGCGGCTTCGCACCCGGCGGCCAGTTCCCGTGGCATGCCATGGCGATCTTCGCGGTCGGCGCGGTACTGGTGGCGCTCACACCTCCGCGTGGGTCATCCCCTACTCCGACGAAATCCGCTGCAGCGCAACCCGGATCGGGTCAGGAATCGGGGCGGCTTTCCGGCTGACGCGATCGACGAAGACGTGCACGAAGTGCCCCTGGGCGGCAGCGCGGTCGTCGTCCTCGGCGAAGATGCCGATGCCGTAGGTCACCGACCTGGTGGACAACCGGTCGACCCGCAGGCCGGCCCGTAACCGGTCGGGGTAGGCCAGCGGCGCGTGATAGGCGCACCGGGATTCGACGACGAGGCCGATCACCGGTGCGGTGTGGATGTCCAGGCCGCCCTCGGTGATCAGGTAGTGGTTGGCCGCGGTGTCGAAGTAGCTGTAGTAGGTGACGTTGTTGACGTGCCCGTAGACGTCGTTGTCCATCCAGCGGGTGCCGATGGGCAGAAAGTACCGGTAGTTCCCGGCGGATTCACGGTCGGCCATATCGCTCACCAGTATCGCAGCGCGGCGCGGAAAAGACCTTGCAGCGTGTCCCGCCCCGTCTCGATCGGGGCGTTCTGCAGCAACCGCTGCTGCGGCCAGGCGCCGTCAGCCAGTGCGGCACAATCCGATTCACCGTAACCGACACCGGTGAGCCCGTTCGGCATGCCGACCGCACGCATGATGCGGACCAGTTCGCCGGCCAGCACCTCGCCCGCCGTGTCAGCCTCGGCGGCGCCGCCGGCCGCGCCGAGCAGACGCGCGGCCTCGGCGTGCCGGAGCGGATCGGTGTGCGCGGTCGCGCGGAACACCGATGGCGCGTTGACGATGACAGCCATCCCATGCGGCACAATTGATTCCGGGCCAGGATAGCCGGCCGGATGGAAGTCGCCGACCTGTCCGGCAACGGCGTAGGACATCGCGTGCGGGATGTGCACCCCGGCATTGCCGAACGCGATGCCGGCCAGGGTGGCGGCCCACATCACCTGTGCGCGGGCTTCCCGGTCCGTCGCGTCGGCGACGGCACGTTCCAGATGCTCGCCCAGCAGCCGCAGCGCCTCGCGGCAGCCCAGATCGCTCCACGGGTTGGCGCCCTGACTCGCCGGCCGGAGGTGGGGCGGGTCGGCCGGGCGGCGGCCGGTGAAAGGCCTTGCGGTGTATGACTCCAGCGCGTGCGCCAGCACGTCGAGTCCACTGCATGCGACCACCTCGGCGGGCAGGGTGTCGGTGCAGTCCGGATCGATGAGCGCCTCGGTGGGACGCAGGGCCGGTGCGGCGATGCCGGTCTTCGCCCTCAGTGACAGCAAGTCGCAGATCGCGATGCCGGTCACCTCGCTGCCCGTGCCGGAGGTGGTCGGGCAGGCGATGTGCGGTGCGAGTGGCCCCGGCACCGGCCGGCCCTCGCCGACCGGCGCGTTGACGTAGGCCAGGAAATCGGCGGGGTGAGCGGCGTAGAGGTTGGCGGCCTTGGCGGTGTCGATGACCGATCCCCCGCCCACCGAGACGTAGCCGTCGACTCCGGCGTCGACGGCGAACCGGGTGGCCTCCCGAAAGGAGACGTCGGTGGGTTCGACGCGGACGCCGGTGTAGGTGACGACGTCCAGGCCCGCCGCACTCAGCGACGCCCTCGCGGAGTCGAAGAACTCCAGCCGCGACACCCTCGCATCGGAGAACAGCGCCACCCGCGTCATTCGCAGTGCACGGGCCCGCCCACCGAGTTCGGCGATGCAGCCCCGACCGAAGGTGATCCGCGACGCGTCGACGGAGAACGCGCCGTCACCCCCGGCGGTCGCTTCGTAGTGGCAGCAGGTCATGTGACGATCATTGCAGTGAGCGGCGGTAGCGCTGCATGCCGCCGATCCAGCGGTCGTAGTCCGCGCCCTTGCCGCGGTACATGTCGAGAACCTCCGGATGCGGCAGCACCAGGAACGTTCCGCTGCGCACGGCCGCGACCGTCAGGGCCGCAACGTCTTCGGGCGCGACCGTGGCCCCCGCGCGCAACACCGCGTCGGCCGCCATCCGCGCGGCCGGGTCGGACGCCCCGCGGATCGCCGCGATCAGCGGGGTCTCCACTCCCATCGGGCACACGCAGCTGACGCCGATCCCGTCGTCGCCGTAGGTGATCGCCAGCCATTCGGCGAAGCCCACCGCGGCGTGTTTGGTGACCGAATAGCCGGCGGCACCGATCTGGGTCAGCAGGCCGGCAGCTGAGGCGACGGAGACGAAATAGCCTGCACCCCTGGACTTCCAGTGCGGGACCAGCAGGCGTGCCGCCCGGACGTGGGCACGCAGGTTGACATCCAGGATCCGGTCCCAGTCGTCCTCGTCGCCCAGCCCGGTGGCGCCCATGATGCCGGCGTTGGCGACATAGATGTCGACCGGCCCGAACTCGCGGCCGGCCAGCGTGACGAGCGATTCAATGTCGGCGTTGTCGGCGGCGTCGGCCCGCAGGCCGATGGCCTGACCGCCGGCCGCGCGGACCCGGTCCGCGGTTTCCCGCACGCCCACCTCGTCGACGTCCCCGGCCACCACCCGGGCGCCCGCGGCCGCGAACTCGCCCGCCAGGGCACGGCCGATGCCCGATCCGGCTCCGGTGACGACCACGGTGTTGCCGTCGATGTCCATTGGGCGAGGGTACGTTGGGGCGTGCCCGACAACCCACTGGAGCAGCTCACCCTCGCACAGTTGCGGCAGCGCACGAGCGCCAAGTGGCGGGTGTACCCCGACGATGTGCTGCCCCTGTGGGTCGCGGAGATGGACACACCGCTGGCCGCTCCGATCGCGGACGCGCTGCGGCGGGCCATCGACCTCGGAGACACCGGGTACGCCACCGGCGACGGCTATGCGCAGGCGCTCGCCGGGTTCGCGGCCCGCCGCTGGGACTGGACCGACCTGCCCACCGAGTCGGCCCAGCTGGTTCCCGACGTGATGCGCGGCATCGTCGAAATCCTGCGGCTGATCACCGGCGCCGGTGACCCGGTGGTGGTCACCGCGCCGGTGTATCCGCCGTTCTTCGGGTTCGTCACCCATGCCGGCCGGCGGATCGTGCAGTCACCGCTGGACGCCGCCGGGCGCATCGATCTCGGCGCACTCGCCGACACCCTGGCAGCCGTTTCGGCCGGGACCCGTCGCGCGGCGCTGTTGATCAGCAATCCACACAACCCGACCGGGGTCGTGCACACCCGCAACGAACTCGAGGCCGTCGCAGACCTGGCCTGCCGGCATCACGTCCGGGTCGTGGTCGACGAGATACACGCGCCGCTGGTGCTCGACGGTGCGCGTTTCACTCCATACCTCAGTGTGCGGGGCAGCGAGGATGCCGTTGTGCTGATGTCGGCCTCGAAGGGCTGGAATCTGGCCGGACTCAAGGCGGCACTCGCGATTCCCGGCGCCGCCGCCGCCGACGAGCTGTCCCGGTTGCCCGTCGAGGTGACACACGGCGCCAGTCACTTCGGGGTGATCGCCCAGACCGCCGCCCTGGCCGAGGGCGACACGTGGCTGGACGGGCTACTGGCCGGTCTGACCGACAACCGGCGGCTGTTGGCACAACTTGTGGCCGAACACCTTCCGCAGGCCGGCTATCGCGATCCGGAAGGCACGTACCTGGCCTGGCTGGACTGCCGGGGGCTGGCCGACGGCCGTGGCGTCGGGGACGGGCCCTACCGGCTGTTCCTCGAAACGGCGCGGGTCGCGCTGACGTCCGGTCACACGTTCGGGGACGGAGGCAGCGGACACGTGCGGGTCAACTTCGCGACGTCTCGGGCGATCCTCATCGAGGCGATCACCAGAATGGGCCGCGCCTGGCGAAGTAGCGCGTGATGCCCGGATTCGGCGCGAACGAGTACGTGTAGAGATGGCCGGGGGTGTCCACGCCGCAACCCGGGCAGACATTCTCCAGCCAGGTTCCACCCAGGTCGTCGTCCTTCTCCACGATGGTGAAGTCGATGCCCGCAGCGCCGAGCTGGATGCCCATCGCCAGGCCGGCCAGCCCGGCGCCGGTGATGAGCACCTGGAAATCGCCCGCGATCAGGTCGCCGGGCACCGGCACCTCGCGCGAGACGAATCCCATTTCCTCGGAGAGCAATTCGCCGTACTCGGCCGGCACGTCTTCGACCATCGCGCAGCTGAGCATCTCGGCGACCTCGTCGACGGTCGGCGTCACGGGTTCCAGACGGCCCCCCGGTAGGCGATCACGGCGTCGAGGGCGGCGGCCCGGATCTCGGCCTGCGGTTCGGCGGACAGCCCGCCGCCGTCGTTGTCGTCCAACGGTTTGCCGCGGGCCGGCCGGTACGGGTCCGGGGTCCACCGGCGGTCGCCGGTCAGGTGCCGCAGAACCATCAACAGCGTCGGGATGTTGGCTTCGGCCAGAATTCCTGAACTTCCCCTACTGGTGGGCCTTCATCAACGGCGGCTCGTTCGTCACCATCGGTGCGATCCTGGCCTTCGCGGTGCCCCGGCTCAAGGGCGCCCAGCAGGCGGCCGCGCTGTAGTAGTGCCGCCGGCCGCAGCGGCCGATTCACCTGCAGCGCGGGGGGTTTCAGCGTTCCCTGCGAGGCCTACTCGAACAACGTCGCAGACACCGCTGAAAACGCCGCAAAACGGCCACCTGGGAGCGCACCGACAGGTGACGAGCTTCAGCTCGGGACGTTGGCCACCAGCGTCTTGAGGGCGGCGTCGCTCAAGCGCGCGAGTTCGGCGGCCTCCTCGGGTCGCAGGGCCTCGGTGAAGATGTCCGTCATGCGCCGATTGGTCACGCGTTCGACCTCGGCCAATCCGTCCTTCTTGTCGGCGCCGTCGGCGAACGGCAGCGGCCAGCCGAACATCGAGGTGTACTCCGGGCCCTTGTTGAGCATGTGGGCTTCCACCGGAGAGATGCCCGACAGCGACAGCACGTTGAAATGCACCGCGGCCCGCAGTTCGCGCAACACGAACATCACCTGCAGCGCGCGGGCCGGGGCGTCCTGTGCCAGCGGCATGGCGCGCCAGCCGGCATAGAGCGGCAGACCCGCGCCCGGTGCCGCCGCGATGACCTTCTCGCCCAGCGCGGCCAGACGGTCCAGGCCCTCGGCGCCCGACAGGTACCTGCGACCGAAGTTCGCCGCTTGCTCCCAATAGATCTCGGTGGCCCGGCCAGCTCCGTGCACCGCCACGCCTTCATCCCACATGGCACTCAGCGAAGCCGGTTCGAACACCATGAAGACCGCCGCAACCGTGCCGCCGGTGGCGTCGCCCAGCACACCGCCCCGGCCGGCGACGTACCCCGCCAACGGGTTCTGGTAGCCGGCCGCAATGCTCTCGGCGAATGTCTCGGGATGGAGCATGAAGGTCGCGACCGCCTTCTCCATGGCGGTCCCCGTGGTACGCGCGGCCTCGGCCATGTCGACGTCACTCATGGCGATCAACTTACAGCGTCAGTGAGAACCCGCCGTTGACGCAGATGGTCTGGCCGGTGATCCACGACCCGTGCTCGCTCGCCAGCAGCAGCGCGAGCTGGGTGATGTCGTCGGGCACACCGGGCCGCCGGATCGCGTAGTTCTGCAGAATTGCCTTGGCCTGGGGTGAATCCGCGTGTTCCGACCACAGCGCTTCGGTCATCGGTGTGCGCATCGTGCCCAGCGAGATGTTGTTGGCGGTGATGTTGAAGCGCCCGTTCTCCAGGGCCACCGAACGGGTCAGACCGGCGGCGGCCGCCTTGGTCGCACCGTAGACGGCGCCGCCGGGATCTCCGGCCCGGCCGGCGTCGGACACGATGGTGACGATCCTGCCCCAGGTGTTCGCCACCATCGCCGGAAGCACCGCCCGCGTGCAGTGCAGCACACCGTAGAAGTTCACCCTGATGAAGGGTTCCCAGTCAGCGGGCTCGGTGTCGGCGAATCTGGCCCGGGTACCGAATCCCTCGGCGCCGGCGTTGCCGGCATTGTTGACGAGGATCTCGACCGGGCCCGCCCCGGCCACCGCGGCCCGCACGGCGTCGTAGTCGGTGACGTCGAACGGAACCGAACGTGAGGACCCGCCGTCGGCCCGGATCTCATCGACAACCTGATCGGCGCGTTCGCCACGCAGGTCGTTGACCAACACCTCGGCGCCCGCGCGCCCGAACGCGACGGCCAGTCCGTGACCCACACCCTGCCCGCCACCAGTGACGAGCACTCGACGGCCCTGAAGGCCAATGCCTCGATCCACCGATACAAGTTAACGCCTCGGCAAGCCCGCCCAGGCCTTCAGCCCGGACGGCTGCCGATCTCGAGGCCGGCGAGCTGGGAGGTGCCCTCGAAGATCACCCGGTCCCGTTCGCGGACGGTGCAGCGCAGGCTGCCCGCCAGATACTCGAAGTCGCTGTCGATGTTGCGTCGCTCCGCGGGCAGCGGTACCGGCAGGGCGTGTGGGCCCTCGGCTGTTCCGCGTCCGTCAAGATCGATGCGGTAGCGCATTGTCCGCGCACTGATCTGCCAGCGGTCTTCGTCGCCGCGGTAGGAGGTCAGCGCCGGCGGGGTGATCCGAATGACCCGATCACCCAGTCGCACAACGACTCCGGTGACTTCCCGCTGCAGCGGGCCGAACTCCAGCAGGCCGCCGGAGAACGCCACACATACGTCGGCATCGCCGAAGTCGTGGGCCTGACCCCACCACCATCGCCGGGGGAATCCCGCTCCCCAATTGCGTTCGCAGTACAACGCGGCGTCTTCGAAATCCCACCGCCGGCCCGCGCACTGAACCGTGCCGGAGGCGCGGCCGCCCAGCCGGTAAGGATGCCAGTACTGGTTCAGGAACGGCACCGACGAGAACACCCCGCCACCGCCGAACGCCTTGGGCCACCGGTGTTCGTCGTGGAAGGCCAGGTCGACCGCACAGTCACCGATGACCATTTCGAGCCTGTCCACCGTCGCGTTCAGATGGTCGGACCCGGCGCGGCCCTGGACCGAGAAGCGCGTCCGGTCCGCGGTCACCGCGTCGATGGCGGCCGAGTGGACGACGCCGCCCGGGTGCAGCGCGATGGCCGCCGTCGCCCAGTCACCGTCGGGGTGGCGGTTGGCGCTGCACAACGCCACCACGACACGTCCGGTGCCGGGGTCGGTCAGCCGCCAGAACCATCCCTCCATCTCGGTGCCGTGCGACGGCAGCGGATCCCCGAACGGCACGTCGGCACCTGTGCGCCGGTACATGGATACCGCGGATCGCCCGGTCTGCGTCAGGGTTGCGACGACGTCCATGCGATGCAACGTACCCGGGTGAGCGGGGCGTCAACCGCCCGATGAACAGACCGGAACCTTCACCTGCCCGGGCTCGGGCGTGAGTTCAGCCTCTGCCTGCCGCGCAACCCCGATGCGCGAGACCGGGTGGCGGCCAAGCGGACCGAAGTCGTCAAGGCGCTGGCGAGAATTCGTCACCGACGGCCTCGAACACCTCGGGGGACAACTGCTGATCCCACCCTCGACGTTCGCCCACGTACTCATCGCCACCAGCGACTCCGTCGTGCTCGGCAGTGAACTCGACGACATCGACCTCTACCGGCCGATCGTCGAGATGTACATGCCGGCCATCAAACTGCCTTGACGCCGCGGCTGTCGGGTCCAGCCTCATGGCGTCGACTGTGTTCGTTCGAGTGCTACGGCGACCACAATCGCCGCCCGACCGTCATTAGTTTGGCTAATGTTGCCTGAAAAATATTAGCTGTACTGATCCAACGCGGGAACCTAGCGTCAGTGGGGTGAACAGTCCCCTGGCCGTCGTCTACTTCTCCGGCTTCGCCACCACCATGGTGCTGATCGCCGCCATCGGTGCGCAGAACGCGTTTGTGCTGCGCCAGGGAATCCGTCGCGAACACGTGCTCGCCGTCGTCACGCTGTGCTCGGTATCGGACCTGCTCCTGATCACCGCGGGGATCGCCGGCTTCGGCGCCCTGATCACCGCGCATCCGGACATCGTCACCGTCGCACGCACAGGCGGAGCGATGTTCCTGATCGGCTATGGACTGCTGGCGGCGCGCCGCGCGCTGAAGCCCGGGACACTGACGCCCGCGGAGGCCGCGCCCGCCAGGCTGGCCGGCGTACTGGGCACGTGTCTGGCACTGACGTTCCTCAATCCACACGTGTACCTCGACACGGTGGTCCTGCTCGGTGCGCTGGCAAACGAACAGCATGAGGGCCGGTGGATCTTCGGGGTCGGCGCGGTCACCGCCAGCGTCGTGTGGTTCACCACACTGGGCTTCGGTGCCACCAAGTTGAGCGGCTTGTTCGCCAAACCGATGACCTGGCGGATTCTCGACGGCATCATCGCCACCACAATGGTCGGACTCGCATGCGCGGTTCTCCTCGGATGAGACAATGGCGCAATGGAGTCCGACGAACGCACTCCGGGGCTGCGGGAACGTAAGAAGATCCGGACCCGGGATGCCATCCGGGTGGCGGCCCTCAGACTGTTCGAAGCCAACGGGTACGCCGCCACCACGGTCGAACAGATCGCCGAAGCGGCCGAGGTTTCACCGAGCACTTTCTTCCGGTACTTCTCCAACAAGGAAGCCCTGCTCGTACCCGGCCAATTGATGGATCCGATCATCGAGGCATTCGTGAACGCACCTCCGGAGCTGTCGCCGGTGGCGGCATACCGACTCGCGGTCAGGCACATGTTCACCGGGATCAGTTCAACGGAGTGGGAACCCGAGCGGGCTCGCCAGATCCTGATGTACACGCTGCCGGAGGCCCGCGGTGCGCTCTACAGCCAGTACATCGACACCATCCAACAGATCACCGCCGCGCTGGCGGTCCGCCTCGGCCTACCCGCCGAGGATCCACGGCTACGCACAATCGCCGGTGCGATCACCGGGGTGATCATGGCTTCTTTGCACGGTGCCCCGATGAATCCGGAAGACATCTACCGGGCGCTGGACTTCCTGGACGCCGGGTTACCGATCACCGGCGACGACTGATGGGCAAGTCCGCATTCATCACCGGAGCAGCCGCGGGAATCGGGAATGCGACGGCTTTGGCCTTCGCCGCACGGGGTTACACCGTCGGCGCCTATGACCTCGACGAGGTCGGACTGGCCACCCTGGCGGACAAGATCCGCAACGCGGGGGGGACGGTGTTCACCGGACACCTCGACGTCACCGACTACGACGAAATGACCACGCGGGTAAATGAATTCGCGCAGGCGAATGGAAACCGCCTGGACGTGATGGTCAACAACGCCGGCATTCTGGTCCCCGGCCGCTTCGAAGAGATCGACGTCGCCGCCAGCCACAAGGAGATCGACGTCAACTGCAAAGGCGTCGTGAACGGTCTCTACGCGGCGTTCCCGTATCTGCGCTCGACGCCATCGGCGGTGGTGGTCAACCTGGCCTCGGCCTCGGCCATCTACGGCCAGCCCGAACTCGCGATCTACAGTTCGACCAAGTTCTTCATCCGCGGTCTCACCGAGGCGCTCGACCTCGAATGGGAACGCCACGGCATCCGCGTCATCGACATGTGGCCGTTGTTCGTGAAGACCGCGATGACAGAAGGCGTGCACATCGGCACCACCGACTCACTGGGAATCCACCTGAGCGCGCAGGACGTGGCCGACGCCATCATCGCCGCCGTCGACTCCGCCGGGATGCGAAAAAGCCTGCACCAGGTGCATTTCCCGGTCGGCGCCGTGGCGAAGGGGTTCAACACGGTCAGTCGGCTGTTACCCGAACCGCTGAAACGTCTGATCAATAAACGCCTGGCGAAGCTCTGACCCGTCTCACCGCGCCGATCGCGCATTCCTCGCTCGCATACGCACCGCCGGGATAGTCTCGCGCCGTGCACACGCAGTTGAGCAGACGGGATTTCCTCGCGCTGGCCGCCGCCGGGCCGGCGCTGGCAGCCTGTTCACGGGACAAGCCGGCACCAGGTACCCCCGGCGGTGGCGCGGTCACGCTCAAACACGCCTTCGGCGAAACCACCGTCCCCGCCCCGCCGAAGCGCGTCGTCAGCGCGGGCTTCACCGAGCAGGACAGCCTGTTGGCGCTCGGCGTCGTGCCGATCGCCACCACCGAGTGGTTCGGCGGCCAGCCGTTCGCGGTGTGGCCGTGGGCGCAGCCGAAACTCGGTGCGGTCCAACCGGTTGTGCTGACCCTCGACAACGGCATCCAGGTGGACAAGATCGCCGCGCTCAAGCCGGATCTGATCGTGGCCACCAACGCCGGTGTCGACGCCGACACCTACCAGAAGCTGTCGGCCATCGCACCGACGATTCCCCAGACCGGCACCGACGCCTACTTCGAGCCCTGGAAGGACCAGGCCAGGGCCATCGGCACGGCGGTGTTCCAGGCCGACACCATGGAGAACCTCGTCAAGGCCGTCGCCGACAAATTCACCCAGGTCGGCGCCGACCATCAGCAGTTCAAGGACAAAAGGGCGATCCTGCTGGAGGGCAGGCTCTGGGACAATGGTGTGGTCGCCACCCTGCCCGGATGGCGCACCGACTTCCTGACCCAGATGGGCTTCACCATCCCCGACGGCATCGAGGCGCGCCGCCATGACGACCACCGCGCCGTCATACCCCTCGATCAGGCGGCGACGGTCCTCGACGGCGCCGACGTGCTGATCTGGACCACCGAAAGCGACGAGGATCAGACCGCGCTGCTGGCCAACCCGGCCATCGCCGGCCTGCGGGCGACCAAACTCAACCGAAACGTGTTCACCGGCAAGGATCTTGCCGGTGCGATCGCCTTCTCCTCCGTGCTGTCCTATCCGGTGGTGGCCGATCAGTTGCCGGCGTTGGCGTCCCGAGCGCTGGTGTAAACGCCCGCCCGCCATCTTCGGCGCGAGTTCTCACTCGGGCCGACGATGCGCTTGGATGACGACGTGACCAGCAGGGACCTCACCGACCACGCCGAACCCAGCGGTTTCGCACAGGTCGGCTCGGTCTATTACCCCATGTTCGTGGCGGTGTTCACCGCGCTGGTGATCATCTCCAACGTCACCGCCACCAAAGGCGTCGCCTTCGGCCCGATCATCACCGACGGCGGCTTCATCGTCTTCCCCCTCACCTACGTCATCGGCGACGTGCTCTCGGAGGTCTACGGTTTCCGCGCCGCCCGCCGGGCGATCTTCCTGGGCTTCGCGATGAACATCCTGGCGGCGCTGGTGTTCTGGGTGACGATTTACCTGCCGGCCGCCGACTTCTACGAGAACCAGGCGCACTTCGAGAACGTGGTGCACGCCTACACCCAGTTGATCGTCGCCGGACTGGCGGGTTTCATCGTCGGGCAGACCATCAACGCCTGGGCGGTGGTGGCGATCAAGGAACGGACCAAGGAGAAGCACCTGTGGGCCCGCCTGGTGGGCTCGACGTTCGCCGGCCAACTCGGTGACACGCTGGTGTTCTGTTCGATCGCCGCGGGTGCCATCGGCATCAACACGTTCCGCGATTTCGCGGTCTACACCGCACTGGGCTGGTTCTACAAGACCGCCGTCGAAGTGGTGATGCTGCCCATCACCTACCGCGTGATCGCCTACGTCAAGCACCACGAACCTACCTACGAGCCGATGGCGTGACCGCATTTGATGAGCCTTCGTTAAGGCAGCTCTGGCGGACGGATAAAGCACCTGGCTCCCGTCCCTACCCGGCGGTAATGTCAGTACATGAATGCCGCTGCGGACGTCCGCATGGACCTGAAACTGCTTGACATGCTGCACGATTACGGCGACTGCGCCCTGCTGCTCGAATGCGCCGGCACCGCCGAGGTCCTGGCGTGGACCACCACTCTGCATGGCGCCGGCCTGCCCGGCGTCGTCGACGTCGTGCCGGCTGCACGCACCGTACTGATCAAATTGGCCGGCCCGCACTACCAGGCCCCCACCCGACAGCGCCTCGGTCGGCTCAGCGCGCCACCGGCCCTCGGCGGCGCGCGGCCCGCCGAGGGCCACCCCGACGTCGTGATCGACGTGGTCTACGACGGCGACGACCTCGTCGAGGTGGGCCGGCTCACCGGACTGGATCCCGTCGCCGTCATCGCTGCCCACACCGGGACACTGTGGCGGATCGGATTCTGCGGATTCGCACCCGGTTTCGCCTATCTGGTCGACGGCGACCGGCGCCTGCACGTGCCGCGCCGGGCCGAACCGCGCACCGCGGTGCCGGCCGGGGCCGTCGCGCTGGCCGGTGAGTTCAGCGGCGTCTATCCACGACAGTCGCCGGGCGGTTGGCAGCTGATCGGGCACACCGACGCCGAACTGTGGGATCTCGACCGGCCGGATCCGGCCCTGCTGATGCCGGGCATGTGGGTTCAGTTCCGGGCCGTCTGAGGAGGATGCCGTGACCACGCTGGAGATCCTGCGCACCGGCCCGCTGGCCCTGGTCGAAGACCTCGGCCGCACCGGGCTGGCGCATCTGGGGGTGACGCGGTCGGGTGCCGCCGATCGCCGCTCACATACTCTGGCCAACCGGCTGGTGGCCAATCCCGACGACCGCGCGACCCTGGAAGTGATGTTCGGCGGCCTGACCGTCCGGGTGTGCGGCGGGGATGTCGACATCGCGGTGACCGGGGCGGACACCACCCCCACGGTGAACGGAAAACCGTTCGGCACCAACAGCATTCAGCACGTGCACGACGGCGAGGTGATCTCGCTCGGATCGCCGCACACCGGGCTGCGCAGCTACCTGGCCGTGCGCGGCGGCATCGACGTCGAACCAGTGCTCGGTTCGCGGAGCTATGACGTCATGTCCGCGCTCGGCCCGCGCCCGCTGCGGGCGGGTGATGTGGTGCCGGTGGGCCAACACACCGACGACTATCCCGAGATCGAGCAGGCGCCGGTGGCCACGATTGCGGGTCAAATGCTCGATTTGCGAGTGATGCCGGGGCCGCGCGACGACTGGTTCGTCGATCCCGACGCGCTGGTCCACAACGTGTGGGTGGCCTCCGACCGCAGCGACCGGGTGGGGATGCGGCTGACGGGCACCCCGATGCGCTACCGGGATCCGCACCGGCAGCTGCCGTCGGAGGGCGCCACCCGCGGCACGATTCAGGTTCCGCCCAGCGGGCTGCCGGTGATCCTGGGGCCGGATCATCCGATCACCGGCGGCTACCCGGTCGCCGGTGTGGTCGTCGACGCCGACACCGACAAGGTGGCTCAGATCCGTCCGGGCCAGACGGTGCGGCTGCACTGGAGCCGGCCGCGGGTGTAGAACTCAAGGTGTGCACACCCAGGTTCACACCGCCCGCCTGGTTCACACCGCGGATCTGGACAACGAGACCCGCGAGCACGCCAAGCTCATGCTCGCCGCGGCGTTCGACGGCCACTTCGGCGAGGACGACTGGGAGCATGCGCTGGGCGGCATGCACGCGCTGATCCTGCATCACGGCGCCCTCATCGCCCACGCGGCGGTGGTGCAGCGCCGACTGCTCCACCGCGGAGTCGCGTTGCGGTGCGGCTACGTCGAAGCGGTGGCCGTCGATCCCGAATGGCGCGGCCGGGGGCTGGGCACCGCGGTCATGGACGCCGTCGAGCAGGTGATCCGAGGCGCGTACTCGATGGGTGCGCTGTCCGCGTCCAGCGATGCGGACACCTTCTACACCGCACGCGACTGGCGGCGCTGGTTGGGGCCGACGTCGGTGCTTGGCCCCGCCGGGCCCGTCCGCACCCCGGACGACGACGGCACGATCCTGGTCCTGCCCAACAACATCGGCGTCGACCTGAGCGGTGCGCTGGCCTGCGACTGGCGCGACGGCGACGTCTGGTGACCCCGTTCGCCGACGGCGAACGGGGAAGCGGAACTTAAGCGTGGTCCACTCAAGTTTGTATGGGTGAAGGGCCGGCGGGATGCCGGTCGGACACCGAATCACAGGAGTGAACATGAGCAACCAGAGGAACGTCGCGCTGTGGGCGCGACCGGCGTGGAGCACCGACCGGTTCGTTCGCGATTTCTTCGGACCCGCCACTGCCGGCGACTGGGCCAAGCCGCTGCCCGCCGCAGTCAACCCCGCCGCCGATGTCATCAAGGACGGCGACGATGCGGTGATCCGCCTCGAACTGCCGGGCGTCGACGTCAGCCGGGACGTCAACGTCGATGTCGAGGACGGCCGTCTGGTCATCCACGGCGAGCGGCGCGACGAGTCCTACGCCACGGACGCACCCGCCGACGACGCCGACAACGTCGTCAAGGCGACCCGCGTGCTGCGCGAGATGCGCTACGGCGCCTTCCGTCGCTCGTTCGCGCTTCCCGAGCACATCACCGGCGACGACGTATCGGCGTCGTACCGCGCCGGAGTGCTCACGGTGCGGGTCAGCGGCGCGCACCGGAAGCCGGAGGTCCCCGGCGCGCGGCGCATCCCGATCGAATCCGACTGACCGCATCCCGAAACGTCCGGTGGGCAATCTGCCCACCGGACGTTTCGTGTCTGAGGAGGGCGACGGCGTCCGGTGGCGGCCTGGTGCCGCCGGGAATCGGAATTCCCGGGTCGGTCGGGCCGGCGCTGTGCTGAAATGCCTGGCAGAAGGGGGTGCGATTGATGACGTGATGTGTGTCACGCACCGCTGGTGGAATGGCTAGCATCGAGTGTCGTACCGTGACCGATGACACCCTTCAGCCCAAGGAGGTCGCTTGTCCAGCACCACCGAACTCGACGAACTGCAGACGCTGATCGGCGGACTGCGCCGATGCGTCCAGACCCACTGTCCGAGCTAAGGAAACCGAATAGATGAGTGCGCCCGCAACAAACCGGCCCGGCCAGGGCACCGGCGTCTTCTCCCCCACCCGCGCCGCGATCCCGCAGAAGACAATGCGCACCGACGCCTGGTGGAAGTCGCCCCTGATCGTCGACCTCGGCTTCGCCGCCTTCGTCATCTACGCGACAGTGCGGGCCTTCATGCAGAAGTGGTACTTCGTCGCCGACTACCACTATCTGACGCCCTTCTACTCACCGTGTGTCAGCAAGTGGTGCACTCCGGAGGCCAGTCACTTCTGGCCGCAGATCCTGCCGGGCGCCTGGTGGTTGCCGTTCGCGGCGCTGTCGCTGCCCTTTCTGTTGCTGTTCCGGTTGACCTGCTACTACTACCGCGGCGCCTACTACCGCTCGGTGTGGCAGTCCCCGACCGCCTGCGCGGTGGCCGAGCCGCACGCGCGATACACCGGCGAGACCAGGCTTCCGCTGATCATCCAGAACACCCACCGGTACTTCTTCTACATCGCCGCCGTCATCTCGGTGATCAACACCTACGACGCGATCATCGCCTTCCACTCCCCGTCCGGCTTCGGCTTCGGCCTGGGCAACGTGATCCTGCTCGTCAACGTCACCATGCTTTGGGTGTACACCCTGTCGTGCCATTCCTGCCGGCACGTGACAGGCGGGCGTCTCAAGCACTTCTCCAAACACCCGGTGCGGTACTGGATCTGGACGCAGATCAGCAAGCTGAACACGCGGCACAAGATGTACGCGTGGATCACGCTGGGCACCTTGATGTTCACCGACTTCTACGTCATGGCCGTCTCGGCCGGGTGGTTCCCCGACCCGAGATTCATTGGCTGACAAATACATCCACGCGAAAAGGCAAGTGAGGACGAATGACTGAGGTCGAACGGCACGAGTACGACGTGGTCGTGATCGGCGCCGGTGGTGCAGGGTTGCGAGCGGTGATCGAGGCGCGCGAGCGCGGCCTTCGTGTCGCCGTGGTGACCAAGTCGTTGTTCGGCAAGGCGCACACCGTTATGGCCGAGGGTGGCTGCGCGGCGGCGATGCGCAACGTCAACACCAAGGATTCCTGGCAGGTGCACTTCGGTGACACCATGCGCGGCGGCAAGTTCCTCAACAACTGGCGGATGGCCGAGCTGCACGCGCAGGAGGCACCCGACCGGGTATGGGAGCTGGAGACCTACGGCGCGCTGTTCGACCGCACCAAGGACGGGCGGATCAGCCAACGGAACTTCGGCGGCCACACCTACCCCCGGCTCGCCCACGTCGGCGACCGGACCGGACTGGAGATCATCCGCACCCTGCAGCAGAAGATCGTCTCCCTGCAGCAGGAGGACAAGCGGGAACTCGGCGATTTCGAGGCCCGCATCAAGGTCTTCCACGAGACGTCGATCACCGAGCTCATCCTCGACGGGGACTCTGGGGGCGCGGTCGCCGGCGCGTTCGGCTACTACCGGGAGACCGGCAACTTCGTGTTGTTCGAAGCACCCGCCGTGGTGCTGGCGACCGGCGGCATCGGCAAGTCGTTCAAGGTGTCGTCGAACTCCTGGGAGTACACCGGCGATGGGCACGCCCTGGCCATGCGCGCGGGTTCCGGCCTGATCAACATGGAGTTCATTCAGTTCCACCCGACCGGGATGGTCTGGCCGCTGTCGGTCAAGGGCATCCTGGTCACCGAGGGTGTGCGCGGCGACGGCGGAGTCCTGAAGAACTCCGAGGGCAAGCGGTTCATGTTCGACTACATCCCCGCGGTGTTCAAGGGGCAGTACGCCGAAACCGAGGCCGAAGCCGATCAGTGGCTCAAGGACAACGACTCGGCGCGCCGTACGCCCGACCTGCTGCCCCGCGACGAGGTGGCCCGCGCCATCAACTCCGAGGTCAAGGCGGGCCGCGGCACCCCGCACGGCGGCGTCTACCTCGACATCGCCTCCCGGATGACCCCGGAGGAGATCAAGAAGCGCCTGCCTTCGATGTACCACCAGTTCATGGAGCTCGCCGAGGTGGACATCACCAAGGACGAGATGGAAGTCGGCCCGACCTGCCACTACGTGATGGGCGGCATCGAAGTCGACCCGGACACGGGCGGGGCGGCCACGCCCGGGCTGTTCGCCGCCGGCGAGTGTTCCGGCGGTATGCACGGCTCCAACCGGCTCGGCGGCAACTCGCTGAGCGACCTGCTGGTGTTCGGCCGGCGCGCCGGCCTGGGAGCCGCGGACTACGTGCGTGGCTTGTCGAACCGGCCCGCGGTCACCGACGCGGCGGTCGCCTCGGCGACGACGGCGGCACTGTCACCCTTCGAGCCCAAGGCCGATGCGGAGAACCCCTACACCCTGCATGCCGAACTGCAGGAGACGATGAACGATCTCGTCGGCATCATCCGCAAGGAAGCCGAGATCGAGGAGGCGCTGGCCAAGCTCGAGGTACTCAAGCAGCGCTACGCCAACGTCGTCGTCGACGGGGGCCGCATCTTCAACCCCGGGTGGCACCTGGCCATCGACATGCGCAACATGCTTCTGGTCAGCGAGTGCGTGGCCAAGGCCGCGCTGACGCGCACCGAAAGCCGCGGCGGTCACACCCGCGACGACTACCCGGACATGGACGCCAACTGGCGCAACACCCTGCTCGTCTGCCGGACGGCACCCGGCGAGGCCCCCGGCACCGCGGTGCCCGACGTCACGGTGACCCCCGAGACGCAGGTGCCGATGCGTCCCGATCTGCTGGAGATCTTCGAGCTCGGCGAGCTCACGAAGTACTACACCGACGGCGAACTCGCCAACCACCCGGAACGGAGCAGCTGAGATGGCCACCTATGACGCGAACATGCGGGTGTGGCGCGGCGACCCCGACGGGGGTGGCCTGCACGACTACACCGTGGAGGTCAACGACGGTGAGGTGGTGCTCGACATCATCCACCGCCTGCAGGCCACCCAGACCCCGGACCTGGCGGTGCGGTGGAACTGCAAGGCCGGCAAGTGCGGCTCGTGCTCGGCGGAGATCAACGGCAGGCCGCGGCTGATGTGCATGACGCGGATGTCGACGTTCGGTGAGGACGAGACCATCACCGTCACGCCGCTGCGGACCTTCCCGGTGATGCGCGACCTGGTCACCGACGTGTCGTTCAACTACGAGAAGGCACGCCAGATCCCGTCGTTCACCCCGCCCAAGGATCTGCAGCCCGGCGAGTACCGGATGCAGCAGGAGGACGTCGAGCGCAGCCAGGAGTTCCGCAAGTGCATCGAGTGCTTCCTGTGCAATAACGTCTGCCACACCATCCGCGACCACGAGGAGAACAAGGAATCCTTCGCCGGCCCGCGGTACCTGATGCGCATCGCCGAGCTCGACATGCATCCGCTCGACGTCCTGGACCGCAAGGACATGGCGCAGGACGAGTTCGGCCTGGGCTTCTGCAACATCAACAAGTGCTGCACCGAGGTGTGTCCCGAGCACATCAAGATCACCGACAACGCGTTGATCCCGATGAAGGAGCGCGTCGCCGACCGCAAGTACGACCCGATCGTCTGGCTGGGCAACAAGCTCTTCCGGCGCTGAACCTGAGCAGACCCGAGCCCCCGCTCTCGAACGGTTTCAGTAAACCCTGCGACAAAGGTCGAGTAGGCCTCGCAGACACCGCTGAAATCAATCGACGGTGGGGGCTTGAGGTTTCCGGGTACTCTCGATTAAGCGGCCAATCAACGACGAAAGGCACGACTATGCGAGAAACCCTCAGCGTCAACGACATTCGCACCGCTATCCGCGAACTGACCGCCCGCGCCGAACTCGCCCGCAAAGAGGGCAGACCCGCCGACGCCACCGAACTGGAGCAGCGGATCCAAGGCTACCGAGAACAGCTCGGTCAGCGGCCCTGACCTCCTCGGGGACGACGGTTCAGGCGTCCAGCTTACGGAAAGTGCTGCGGTGGAAGACGATGGGCGGCACATCCTCGTGGACGGTGATCGCGTTCACGCGCAGCACGACGATGACGTGATCCCCGGCGGGGATCTGCTGCTCGATCGCGCTCTCCAACCAGACGCTGGTGCCGTGGATGAACACGGCGCCGCGCTCGCTCGACGTCGTCTCCAGACCCGCGAACCGGTCACCGGTCTTGGCGGCCAGCGTGCGGGCCGCCTCGTCGTGTGACTCGCCCAGCACGCTGATACCCAGGAACGGCGCATCCACGAGCGTCGGCCAGGTGGTCGACGAGTTCTGCACGCAGAACGACACCAACGGGGGGTCCAGTGAGACGGGCACGAAGGTGCTCGCGGCCAGGCCGACGCGGGTACCGCCGATATCGGCCGCAATGGCGATGACACCGGAGGGGAAATGCCCGAAAGCCTCCCGCAGAGAAGTCGGACTCAGGTTGGTCTCGGCTGCGCTCATCGCGGTCCATCATCCCACGCGGGATGGACGCTGACTACGCCCAGGGCGCCCGGACGGTAACCTGACGGCCATGCCGAACTCGTCAGCGCTGGCCCTCACCTCGCGGCCCGCCTGAGTCCTCTTTCTACCCCATGTGGATCACACTCCTGGTGATGGCCGGTGCGGTCAGCCTGGAACCCTTCCGGATCGGCATGACGCTTCTGCTGCTCAACCGTCCCCGCCCGGCTTTGCAGCTCCTGGTCTTTCTCGCGGGCGGTTTCGCGATGGGTATCACGGTCGGAGTGCTCGTCCTGTTCGTGCTGCGGCCGGCCACCGGGTCGCCCCTTTCACCCTGCCTCGCGTACAGATCGCGGTGGGGGCCGTGGTGCTGGTCAATGCCGTGCTGGTGGCCACGGGGCTGCTGGGAAAGGCACGCGACGACCGGCGCATCGGTGCGATCGAGGTGCGGGCCCGCCAGCTGCTCAACGGACGTTCGCTGTGGACGGCGGGCGTGGCGGGACTCGGCATCGCGCTGCCATCCGTCGACTACGTCGCCGCGCTGGCCCTCATCGTCGCCTCCGGCGCCGCGGCCACCCTGCAGGTCGGCGCCTTGATGATGTTCAACGTGGTGGCTTTCGGGCTCGTCGAAGTCCCGCTGCTCTGCTACCTGGTCGCCCCGGAGCGCACCCGGACCACGCTCGCGGCGGTGTATGACTGGGTGCGGTCGCGGGGCCGCCGCGGAGTCGCCGTCCTGCTGGCCGTGGTCGGCTGCGTGCTGCTGGGGGCGGGTCTTGCCGGCCTGTGACCGGCTCAGGCATCCAACCTGGTGAACTGGTCGTGCCGGTACTGCTCCACGCACGCGGCGCGCCGGATCTTGCCGCTGGTCGTGGTCGGGATCGACCCCGGCGACACCAGGACGAGGTCCTCGACGCTCAAGCCGTGCGCATTGGATATCGCGGAGGTGACATCGCTCTTGACGCCGCTGAGCCAATGCACCGCATCGCCGGGGCTCGCCCGCTTCTTGAGCTCGATCACGGTGACCAGCTTCTCGGTGCTGTTCACCGGCACCGAGATGGCCGCGACCCGGCCGCCGGTGATCTCCTGGACGGTGGCCTCGATGTCTTCGGGGTAGTGGTTGCGGCCCCGAATGATCAGCAGGTCCTTGATGCGGCCGACGATGAACAGGCCGCCACCGGAGATGAAGCCCAGATCACCGGTCCTCAGCCAGGGCCCGGCCGGCGTGCCCGCCGGCGCGTCGAGAAGTGTCGCACCGAAACACGTCTGCTCCTCCGGCGGCTTACGCCAGTAGCCCTCGGCGACGTTGTCGCCGTGCACCCAGATCTCGCCGACCACGTCGTCGGGGCACACGCGGTGCGTGTCGCCGTCGACGATCCGCAGCGCCGGTGATTGCGGCACCCGATACTCGACCAGCGCCGTAGCCTTCCCGGCAGCCGGGCCGACCCCGTCACGGCAGCGCTGTACGCGGCCCGCCGCCAGTTCGTCGGTGTCGAAGCGGGCGGCCGGCGACGCTTCACTCCAGGTGCCGGTCGCCACGAAGACCGTGGCCTCCGCCAGGCCGTAGGACGGTCGCATCATGTGGTCGGCGAAGTTGAAGTGGGCGAACCGGTCCACGAAGCGGCGCAGCGTGGCCGGCTCGACCCGTTCGGCACCGCTGATGATGCCGAGGACCCCGCCGAGGTCCAGCCCGGCCAGGTCGCTGTCGGCGGTCTTGCGGGCGGCCAGATCGAAAGCGAAATTGGGCGCCGACGACCAGGCGTGCGGGTTCCGGGCCAGAGACCGCACCCACCGGGCGGGCTTCTCCAGGAAGGCCACCGGGCTGGTCAGCTCGGCGCGATAGCCGCCCAGTATCGGCGCGCAGACGCCGAGCACCAGACCCATGTCGTGGTAGAAGGGCAACCAGGAGACCATGGTGGCGTCGGTCGGGGTCGTCATGCCGGAGTCGGCGAAAAAGCTCCGCATCAACTGCTCGAAGTTCACCTTGAGGTTGCGATGCGACAGCATGACCCCGGTGGGTGTTCGGGTCGAACCCGAGCTGTACTGCAGATAGGCGATGCTGGGCCAGTCAGCGGTCCGGATGCCCGGTCCGCCGTCCGATTCGCCGTCGAGATCCAGCGAATCGATCTCGATGATCTTGGGAGCGGCGTGCATCCGGGATTGATCGACGTAGTCGCCGACGTCTCCCGCGACCGCGGCGGTGGTGAGAACGACCGCGGGCGCTGTGTCGGCAACGACGGCGCCGACGCGCTCGTCGCGCGAGCCCCGATGGGGTAACGGCATCGGCACCGCGATCAGCCCGGCCTGCATCGATCCCAGGAACGCCGCGATGTAGTCGAGGCCCTGTGGCGCCAGGATGAGCGCCCTGTCCCCCGTCGCCGCATGCAGGCCGAGCTCGCGCGCCACGTTCAGCGTTCGCCGGGACAGCTGCGACCACGTCAGGCTCTGGGAGATTCCGTCGACACCCGCACCGGCCGGGTACTCGGTGAACGTGAACGCCACGTCGTCGGGACGCAGGCTGGCGCGTCCGTGCAGCATCGAGAGGATCGTCGACTGGGGTGCGCCCAGATTGGAAGGGTTCACCTCAGGTTCTCAGTGTGCGCCGGGGGACAACAGGGACAGGGCGCCGTTGACCAGCTCGGAGATCGCGTCACCGTTACCGCCGAACGTCGCCTCGTTGACCGGAGCGGTGATCTCCAAGGGGTCGAAGCCGTGCACCGGGTCGACCTGGACCGGAGTGGTCGCCGGGTCGTCGTTGCGCGAATAGCCCGCATTCACCCGGGGCAGCAGTATCGCGTCCAGCTGATTGAGCGTGCCCTCGTCGAAGCCGAGGTACTTGAAGGGCAGCACCAGCGGAAGATGTTGCTCCGGAATCAGATACGTCGTCGTCGTCGCACCACGGGAGTTCACCGTGGTCCTGATGTTCTGCGGCGGCACCATGCTCGGGTTGGTGAACGCGACCGCGGTGTGGCCGGTGGCCAGACCGACGATCGAATTGGCGAGGGCGAACAGGTTGTCCGGCCGGTCCGGGAAGTCGGCGATGCTGTCGTAGGCGGAGACGAACTGATCGGTGTGGTACTGACTTTCCACCGGGGCCGGGATGCGGTAGTCCATGGCGGGAACGACGCTGCCGACCGGGAACATCTGCGTCAGGAAACTCTCCCCGAAGGGATGCTTGGCGAGCGGGTCGCCGAACGTCGCGAAGCTCAGCTGGTCCGGCGGCGGGGCGGTCGGATCGTTGGCCAGCTGCGCCTTGACCGCGTCGAGCACCAGGGCGCCCTCGGACAACCCCATCGCCCGGCCGGGACCGCCGCTGCGAATGGCGTCCTGAAGGTTGGGTGCGCCGACGTCGACGGACTCGCCGATGCTGGGCCCGTCCAGACCGATGCCCGGATAGATCTGTTCGCCCACCCGGCCGATCCCGGGGATCAGGCCTTCCAGGACGTGGCCCTGGACCTGCCCGGCCGGATAGTCGACTTTCTCCCGCTTCATGCCCGGGAACCAGTCGGCGCCGGTCTGGCGGATGTACTCGTCGTAAGGAATGGCGAGGACGTGCGCACCACCGAGGGCGTACGCGGTCCCGGGGTCCGAGGGGGCCGGCGGCGGGGCGGGGGCCGGGCCGTCGTCCGCCGCTGCCGCTCCGGCGCCGAGGCCCGAGGCGGTTGCCGTGACCAGCACCGCAAGGCCCGCGAGTAGTTTGTTCATCCCTACTCTCCTGACCTCGACTCGTCTCGTAGTTTCACACACATCACGGGTGGGCGCTAACCCGTATGCCCTTCGGCGCGGTCAGCAGACGGCCGGCCGCCGACGGCCACCAGCTGGCCTGCCCGACCAGCGTGGCGACGGCGGGGACGGTGATGGTGCGGACCACGAAGGTGTCCAGCAGAATCCCGACACCGATCACGAACCCGCCCTGCACCACGGTACCGATGCTGGAGAACAACAGACCGGCCATCGACGCGGCGAAGATCAGGCCCGCCGCGGTGATCACACCGCCCGTCGAACCCAGGGTGCGGATGACGCCGTAGCGCATGCTCTGCGACGGGTCGTCGCGCATTCGCGACGCGATCAGCATGTTGTAGTCGGCGCCCACCGCGACGAGCACCACGAACGCCAGCGGGGGCACGCTCCAGTGCAGTTGCTGGCCGAGGATGAACTGGAACATCAGGACGCCCAGACCGAGCGCCGCGAAATACGAGATCACCACCGAACCGACGAGGTAGAGGGGCGCGACGACCGCACGCAACAACACCATCAGGGTCAGCAGGACGACGACCATGGTCACGGCGATGATGAACCGGATGTCGTGCTCGTAGTAGTCGCGGGTGTCCCGCAGCGCGGCGGGAAACCCGCCCATCGAGATCGACGCCTCGGCCAGCGTGGTGTTGGGCTGGGCGCTCCTGGCCGCATCCATGATGGCGTTGACCTGATCCATCGCCTCGGGGCTGAACGGGTTGAGTTTGGTCTGCACCAGATAGCGCGCCGAGTGGCCGTCCGGCGAGATGAACATCTTGGCCGCCTTCTGGAACGCGTCCAGGCCCAGCACCTCGGCCGGAATGTTGAACCCCGCCATCGCCGGGTCTGCGGCATCGTTTTTCATCGTCAACAGGAACGCCGACGCCTCATCGAGCCCGGCGCTCATCAGTTTGATCTGCTCGACGAGTTGGTCCACACCGCCGGCCACCTGTCGGCTGCCGCCGGCCAGGCGGTCGGCTCCCTGGCGTACCTGCGTCAGACCGGCCTGCGGGCCGCCGGGTCTGTCCAGGCCCGCCGCCCGCGCCGCCCTGCTGAGATTCGTGATCGCGGCGTTGAGTTTGTTCACCGTGGCGGTGAGCGTCTGGCCCTGGCCCAGGCCCTGCAGCTGGCCGGCCAGATCGTTGATCTGCTGGACGGTTGCGTCGTTGCGCGGGTCGCTGAGCTGAGCCAGGTGGGCGCGCGTGGTGCTGCAGGAGGGGTCCGCATCGCAGACCGCGTTGCCCTGCAGGGCCGTCAACACCGGACCGATCCACGCGAACTTGTCCTTGACGGCGGTGAAGTTGACGCCCATGGCATTGCCCAGCGCATTGATGCTGTCGACGAGCCTGGCGGCGGCGTCGACGTCCCGCACCAGTGCGTCGCCGCCGTACTGGGCCCGCAGCGACGAGAACGTGTCGATCACGCTCTGGAGGCTGGGCGCGATCCCGTCGACCTGTGCCCGCACATCGGCGAGGCTTTCGGCCAGCGTGTCGGCGCCGTCGGAGAGCCGGGCCAGGTCACCGGAGTGTTGAGCGATCTCGGCGGAGCCGTCCGCCAGCCGGTGACCGACGATGCCGGCCTGATAGGTGGCCCGGAACTCGGGGGGCACCGTCCCCAGTGGTCGGGTGATGCCGCTGACCAGACCGATGTCCGGCAGTTGGGCGACACGCGCCGCCAGCTGTTCCAGGTCCGCGAGGGCCCGGGGTGTGCGCAGGTCGCGCTGCGACTGGATGAGGATGTACTCGGGGATCGACTTGCTGATCGGGAAATGCCGTTCCAGCGCGGCGTACCCCAGTGAACTCGGCGCCGAGGGCCCCACCGCGGTGCGATCGTCGTAGGTGAATTTCACCAGTCCCGCACAGCCGGCCAGTGCGGCCAACACGAGCAGGCTGGCGACCAGATGCGCCATCGGTCTGCGCACGATGCGCACACCCGAACGCCGCCAGAACCGGGCGGTGAGTTCGCGTCGCGGTTTGACCCAGCCGCGTGGCCCCGCCAGGGTCAGGATCGCGGGCAGCAGGGTGATTCCGGCGAGGTACGCGACACCGACGCCGATCGCCGCGGCCATTCCCGTCGTCCGGAACACTCCCATCTTCGCGAAACTCATCAGGAGGAACGTGATCCCCACGGTGGTGGCGGATGCGGTGATCACCTTGCCGATCGAGACCATCGCGTCCTTGACCGCGCGGTCGAATTCGGCACCCGATCGCAGGTAGTCGTGATAGCGGCTGATGAGGAAGACGGCGTAGTCCGTTCCGGCGCCGGCCATGATCGCGCTCAGGAACACGATCGACTGGTTCGACACACCCGAGCCGGTCAGCTGCGAGTAGCCGGCCACCACCGCCTGCGCGATCACCAGGGACAACCCGATCGTCAGCAACGGCAGCACCATGGTGACCGGGTTGCGGTACACCAGCAGCAGCACGGCGAGGACCAGCACGGCGATCGCGATCTCGATCGGCGCGCGATCCCGTTGACCCGCGACGGTCAGATCGGCGACGGTGGCCGCCGGACCGGTGATGTGCACCGTCAGCGGGCTGCCGGCTGCGCTCTGGTGGATCAGCCGCGAGACGTTCTCGAAGGATTCGTAGGACCTCGGTGTGCCGAGTTCCCCCTCGAGGCCGACCGGCAGCACCCAGGTCTTGTTGTCCGCGCTGGTCAGGAACTGGCGGAGTTGCGGTGTGGTCAGGAAGTCCTGAACGGACACCACGTCCGCGTCGGCACGCAGCGCCTCGACCAGCTTGCGGTAGGTGACCTCGTCGGCGGGGCCCAGGCCCTTCTCGTTGATCAACGCGACCAGCAGGAGGTCGTCGTTGCCCGACTCGTGGAACGCCTCGGCCATCTTCCGGGCGGCGACGGTCGACGGCGCATCGGCGGGCAGCACGACGATCGGGTGCTTCTGGGCCATTTCGTCGAGGGACGGGACGGACAGCGGCAGGGCGACCGCCAGCGCAAGCCACAGCCCGATGACGGCCCACGGCCACCGCACCACGAAGCCGGCTAGCCGTCGCACGCTGCGCTCGCTCGCGGCGACATCAGGCCACGCGTCCCCAGTGCCCGATGTCGGCGATCCGCACGCAGACGGACTTCATCGCCGACATGTAGCGGTGGACCGACTTGTGGGCGACCGCGTTGTCCGGATGCATGATCGCCATCGCGGTGCCCTCCCCGTACCGGAAGATGTAGATGGTCAGCTGAGGCGAGTAGCGGCCGTCGGGGTAGATGCCGATGTTGTTCGCCAGGCCCAGGTCGGCGGCGGCGAGGATGGCGTTGAGCGGAGCGGCGCCGCCGTGGAAGAAGTTCGACACCGGGAAGTTCGGCTGCGGCCAGTTCAGCCACGGCGCCAGCTCCAGCACGCGGTAGTAGGGCACCTTCGCCATGTCCAGACCCGAGTCGAACGACGCCTGCGCGGCCCACGCGGCGTCGCCGAAGGAGGCCGCGCCGATGGGCACGGTGATCGGGATCAGCCCGGTGAACCAGCCCTGCGTCATGAAGTTGTCCGAGCCGGTGCGCGAATCCCGGGGGGTCAGTCCGTAGTACGTGAGCGCGCCGGTGAACTCATGCTCCACCAGGGCCAGGCAGGCGAACAGCCCGCCGACGAAGCGCGCACCGGCCGTCGCGCAGGCCGATTCGAACCGTTCCGTCTGCGCCGGGTCCATCAGAAGCTCGGAGGCCATGACGCTGCTGGTCGACTGCTGCGGGTTCCCCAGCGGCAGCGGAAACTCCGGAAAGCCGTTGCGGTTGTTCTCGGCGAAATCGATCCACGCCCGGACCCCGGGTGAGTCCAGGGTCAACGCCGCCGTGGACTCGCGCTCACGGACGCAGAAGTCGTCGAAGCTGCCGGCATCGGGAAGCGTCAGCGGTTCGCCACCGCCGCTCAACGCCGAGTACATCCCGTTGGCTTCCAGCATCGTCGTGCCGATCAGCGTCGCGTCGCCGTGGACGTGGTCCATCGCGGCGAAGAAGGTGAAACGGTCCTCGTTCTGGACCACCCCGAAAGTGAAGCAGCCCCACTCCAGGGGACTCGGTATGTCCACGACATGCGCGTGGATCTGCTCCACCGTCAGGTGGCCGTGGTCGACCGGGGCGAATTCGATGTCGGCCGGGTCCTCGACCGAGTGCCGGACGAATTCTCCGTCGGCCATCTGCTCGAACCAACTGCGGAAGGTGTCATGGCGACGCAGGTAGGCGTTGAGCGCCTGATCCATCGCGGCGATGTCACAGTGGCCGGCCACTTCGCAGCTGGCGATGATCTGTCGGGAGAAATTCCGGCCCGCTGCGGTGCGTTCGCGGTAGTTGCGCAGATGCTGGCCCTGCATGTAACTGACCGGCACCGGGCTGACCGGGGCCTGCCGCACCTTTTCCCTGGAGGCGGCCGTCGGATGCCAGGAGATGACCATGCCCGGGGTCAGCGGCCATTCATCGAGCGTGCCGATGGTGATCTTCCCAATGCGCAAGATGTCCTCCCCGCCGGCGGGCTCCGAACCGTCGACGCTCCCAGCCTGTTTAACCTACATTTGCCATGGCCGGTCCTGGTTCCGGGCCGAACCCTGGACGAGGCCTCTGCACGCGGCGCAGGGGCATGCGAGAGTTGGCGGCCGAACGTAGTTTCGACGGTACAGGCTGCCGAATAGTCAGACCGATCGCCGACGAGGGGGCATATGGGCATGGGACCTGTCGGACGTCAGACCGAAGCCGGCCAGGGCTTCGCGATAATCGGCTACGCCGCGCGATTCCCCGGTGCGGCGGATGCGGACGAGTTCTGGGATGTGCTGCGCGAGGGCCGCGACGCGATCTCGGAAGTGCCCGCGGACCGCTGGGACGCCGACGAGTTCTTCGACCCGGAGCCCGGTGCTCCCGGCAAGATCGTGACCCGTCGCGCCGGTTTCGTCGATGACGTGACGGGTTTCGACGCCCCGTTCTTCGGCATGTCGACGCGCGAGGCCAGGCTGCTGGACCCCCAGCACCGGCTCCTGCTGGAAACGGCGTGGCGGGCCGTCGAGCATGCCGGCATCGCGCCCACGGCGCTGGCCAACAGCAACACCGGTGTGTTCGTCGGCCTGGCGACCCACGACTACCTCGGAATGGCGTCCGGTGAACTGACCTATCCCGAGATCGAGGCCTACATGGCCATCGGCACGTCCAACGCCGCCGCGGCCGGCCGGATCAGCTTCCGGTTGGGGCTGCAGGGACCGGCGGTCGCCGTCGACACGGCCTGCAGCTCGTCGCTGGTGGCCATCCATCAGGCGTGCCAGGCACTTCGCCTGGGCGAATGCGACCTCGCGCTGGCCGGCGGGGCGAACGTCCTGCTCACCCCGGCGACCATGATCACGTTCTCGCACGCCCACATGCTCGCGCCGGACGGCCGGTGCAAGACCTTCGACGCCGCCGCGGACGGTTACGTGCGCGGCGAGGGTTGCGGGGTGATCCTCGTCAAGCGGCTCGAGGACGCCGTCCGCGACGGCGACCGGATCCGGGCGGTGATCCGCGGCAGCGCGATCAACCAGGACGGTGCCTCGGGTGGACTGACGGTGCCCAACGGCATCGCCCAACAGCGGGTCATCGCCGACGCGCTCGAGCGCGCCGGTCTCGCGCCGGCCGACGTCGGATACCTGGAGGCACACGGCACCGGCACCTCGCTCGGCGATCCGATCGAGGCCCAGGCCGCGGGAGCGGCGTACGGAGCCGGCCGGGAGGCCGACCGGCCACTGTTGATGGGCTCAGTCAAGACCAACATCGGCCACCTCGAAGCGGCCGCCGGAATCGCCGGCGTCATCAAGGTCGTGCTGTCTTTGGAGCACGGGTTGCTGCCGCGGCACCTGCACTTCTCGAACCCCTCACCCCACATTCCCTGGGACCGGTTGCCGGTGGCGGTCGTCAAGGAGGCCATCCCGTGGGAGCGCACCGACCGGCCGCGCATCGCGGGAGTCAGTTCGTTCGGGTTCGCCGGGACCAACGCGCACGTCATCCTCGAAGAGGCGCCCCCGCAAGCGGTCCAGCCCATGAGTCGGGTGGAACCCGGCGGCCGGCGGTTCGGCATCCTGCCGCTGTCGGCGCGCACGCCCGCCGCACTCGTACATGTCGCCGACCGCTACCGCGGCTGGCTGGCCGCGCACCCAGATGCCACCCTCGACGACGTGTGCTTCACCGCGGGGGTCGGGCGGGCACACCTGGAGCACCGGGCGGCGTTGGTGGTGAATTCTCGGGAGTCCGCCGGTGAGCTGCTCGGCGCGCTCGCCGACGACCGCCCGGCGCCCGGTCTGCTCCGCGGCGAGTCCCACTCCGCCCCGAAGACGGCCTGGCTGTTCACCGGACAGGGCAGCCAGTACCCCGGGATGGCCCGGGAGTTGTACGACACCGAGCCGGTGTTCGCACAGACCCTCAACCAGTGCGCAGCAGCGGTGGCCGACGTTCTCGAAAAACCGTTGCTGGACGTCATTTTCGACATCGAGGACAGCGGCGACCCGGACGGCACCCTCCGCCAGACGTCGTATGCGCAGCCCGCGCTGTTCGCGGTGGAGATGGGCCTGGCCCGACTCTGGCAGTCGTGGGGCTTCGCACCCGACGTGGTCCTGGGTCACAGTGTCGGCCAGTACGCGGCGGCCTGCGTTGCAGGCGTGCTCGGTCTCGAGGACGGCGCACTGCTGATGGCCGAGCGCGGCCGGCTGTTCGGCAGCCTGCCGGCGGGCGGGCGGATGGTCGCGGTGTTCACCGCCGCCGACCGGGTCGAGAGCCTGACCGACGAGCACCCGAGCCTGTCGGTCGCCGCCTACAACGGCGCCAACACCGTGTTGTCCGGACCCGCCGGGGATCTCGAGAAGGCCGTGGCCGGGCTGGCGGCCGACGGTGTGCGGTGCGAGTGGCTCGACACCAGCCACGCGTTCCACTCGGCGCTGCTGGACCCGATCCTCGACGAGTTCGCGTCGTACGCCGACCGGTTCGAATTCGGTTCTCCGCAACGGATTCTGATCGACAATCTCACCGGCGCGGCTCTGGGCAGGAGTGTGAAACTCGACGGCGCGTACTGGCGCCGGCACGCTCGCCGGCCGGTCGAATTCGCCAGGAGTGTGCGCACGCTGGCCGAGTTGGGCTGCAAGGTGCTGCTCGAGATCGGTCCGCAGCCGGTGCTCACCGCGGCGGCCCTGCGGGCCTGGCCGGACCCGGCCACCGCGCCGCGGGCCATCGCGTCCATGCGCCGCAACACCGCCGATCACCGGCAGATCACCGAAGCCCTGGCCGACGCGTACGTGCTCGGCCACCTGCCCGACTTCGGCGCTGTCCGGCACGGGCAGGCGCGAAAGGTCGACCTGCCCGACTATCCGTTCGAGCACCGCCAGTACTGGTTCCGCGACGACCGGGAGCGCCCGAACCAGCAGCAGCACGTCGGCACGCGAACCGACGCCGTCCGCCTGCTCGAGGACGGGCGCATCGAGGAACTCGCGGCAATGTTGGACGTCGGCGACGGTGGCCAGACCCTGAATGTGTTGACGAAGCTTGCCGCCCAACACAATCGGCAACGCAGTGCACATCACATCGCGGACCAGCGCTACGAGATCAGGTGGGAGAAGTCCCCCGCCGCCGTCGTCGCCGCCGCCGAGAAGTCCTCGTGGCTTCTCGTGTGCGACGACCCCGATGCGGCCCGGCCCCTGGTCGACGTGCTGACCGCGCGGGGCGACGCGCACCGCATCGTCGGGTTGCCGGCGTCGGATGCGGACGAAGAACGGCTCGAGGCCGAGTTGCGCGCCGCCGCCGCGGAGGAACAGACCCTGCGCATCGTGAATGTCGCTGCGCTCGAAGCGGCTCCGGACTCGACTATCGCACCCTCGATGCGCTCGCTGCTGCGGATGCAGCACCGCGTGCTGGGCGGGACGCGGCGGTTCGTCCGGGCGGCGGCGGCCGCCGAACTCCGTGCCCCCATCTGGCTGGTGACCCGCGGCGCACAACGGGTCACCGATACGGACGCCGTGTCGCCGGATCAGAGTTGCGTGTGGGGATTCGGTCGGGCGGCCGCCCTGGAGCTGCCGCTGGTGTGGGGTGGGCTGGCCGACCTGGGCGATGACGGCGACGGCTTGGCATGGCCGCGGTTCGTCGATCATGTGGTTGCCGCGTCACGGGACTCAGCCGTGCGGGAAGACCAGGTCGCACTTCGCGACGGTGCGCTCTATGTTCCCCGGCTGGTCCGACGGCCCGGGACACCGGCGGGGATGCCGCTGGAACTGCGCAGCGACGCAACGTATCTGGTGACCGGAGGGCTGGGATCGATCGGTCTGGAGATCGCCGGATACCTGGCCGCCAACGGCGCCCGGCATCTGGTGCTGGTCGGTCGGCGCCCGCCCGGCGATGCCGCACGACATCGCATCGACGCGCTCCGCGAGCAGTACGGCTGTGAGGGCCGGGTCGTCGCCGCGGACGTCGCCGACGCGCACGACGTGGCCCGCCTGCTGGCAACCGTGCAGGCCGAGCTGCCGCCGCTGGCGGGCATCGTCCACGCCGCGGGCGAGATCGGCACCACCCCGTTGACCGCCCTCGAGGACGAGGAAGTCGACCGGGTTTTCGCCGGGAAGGTCTGGGGTGCTTGGCATTTGAGCGAAGCAGCTGCCGATCTGCAACTGGATTTCTTCCTGAGCACCTCGTCGATCGCCTCGGTGTGGGGCGGATACGGGCAGACCGCCTACGGCGCCGCCAACGCCTTCCTCGACGGGCTGGCCTGGCGGTTGCGCGAGCGGGGCATCCCCGGCGTCAGCGTCAACTTCGGCCCCTGGGCGGCCGGCATGGCCGACGAGGAGTCCCGGGCACGCCTGGACAAGCGCGGCATCCGTACCCTGTCCCCGGCCGACGCCTTGGTGGGCCTGGCCGACGTGATGGCCGCTGCCGAGGAGCGGGGCGCGGCAGCGGGAGTCGTCGCCCGGGTCGACTGGGCGCGCTTCCTGCCGCTCTACCAGCAGGCCGGGCGGCGGGCGTTCCTGGCGGAACTGGACCGCGAGGTGCCCCGCGACACGCCGGGCTCCGCGCCGGCGCTGACTCCCTCGGGCAGAACCGAACTGGTGGAGCGGCTCGCCAACGCACCGGTGCAGCAACGCAAGAGGTTGCTGGCGGATCACCTGCGCGATGCGGTCGCGGAGGTCACGCGCGTCGACCCCGCCGAGATCCGCGAGGACGCCGGATTCTTCGACCTCGGCATGGATTCGCTGATGGCCGTCGAACTGCGACGCCGCATCGAGCAGGGCGTGGGCGCGGAGGTGCCGGCGACCCTGGCGATGGATCATCCCCGCCTCTCCGACGTCGTCGACTACCTGCTCGACGACGTTCTCGGCCTGGGTGAGCAGTCGTCCGCCAAATCCGGCCCGGCGACGTCGGTCGTCACGGCGCGGGCGGACGAGCCGATCGCGATCGTGGCGGTGTCGTGCCGATTCCCGGGCGCACCCGACCCCGAGGCGTTCTGGGAGGTGCTCGCCGGCGGTGTCGACGCGATCCGCGAGGTCCCCGAGGACCGATTCGACATCGACGAGTTCTACGACCCGGATCCCGAGACGCCGGGCAAGATCTACAGCCGCTTCGGCGGTTTCCTGGACGGCATCGACGGCTTCGATCCGGAGTTCTTCGGTATCTCGCCGCGCGAGGCGGTCTGGATCGAGCCGCAGCAGCGGCTGATGCTGGAAACCGTGTGGGAGGGCCTGGAAAGGGCCGGGTACGCGCCATCCTCACTGCGCGGCAGCCGAACCGGCGTCTTCGTGGGCGTGGCGGCCAACGAGTACGCGCATCTGCTGTCGGCCGAACCGGTCGACAAGATCGAGCCCTACTTCATCACCGGCAATGCGCTCAACGCCATCTCGGGCCGGGTCGCCTTCGCCCTCGGGCTGGAGGGGCCCGCGGTCGCGGTCGACACGGCGTGCAGTTCGTCACTGGTGGCCGTACACCAGGCCTGTCAGGCACTGAAGTCCGGCGACTGCGATCTGGCCGTCGCCGGCGGGGTGAACGTCCTGCTCAGCCCCGTCACCGTCATCGCCGCCTCCCGGGCCAGGATGCTCTCGCCGGTGGGTCGCTGCAAGACATTCGACGCCTCCGCCGACGGCTACGTGCGCAGTGAGGGATGCGGCGTACTGGTGCTCAAGCGGCTGAGCGACGCCGAGCGTGACGGCGACCGGGTGTGCGCGGTGATCCCCGGGACCGCGGTGAACCAGGACGGCGCGTCCAGTGGTCTGACGGTGCCCAATGGTGGTGCGCAGCAACGGCTGATCGCCACGGCACTGGCGCGGGCGGGCCTCGTCGGCGGGGATGTCGACTACCTCGAGGCGCACGGCACGGGCACCCCGTTGGGCGATCCGATCGAGGTGCAGGCGGCCGGCGCCGTTTACGGAGCCGCCCGTGACGTGGACCGACCGTTGCTGATGGGCTCGGTCAAGACCAATATCGGTCACCTCGAATCGGCCTCCGGAGCCGCGGGCCTGATCAAGGTGGTGTTGTCGCTGCAGCACGAAATGCTGCCGCAGAGCCTGCATTTCGAGACACCGTCGCCGCATATCCCGTGGGACTCGCTGCCGGTGCGGGTGGTGGACGAGCCGATTCCGTGGCACCCGAACGGCAGGCCGCGACGCGCGGGCGTGAGTTCCTTCGGGTTCACCGGGACCAACGCGCACGTGCTGATCGAGGAGGCTCCCGCACCGCCAACCGTTGCCGAACAAGAGCCCGAAGTCCCGGAGAGTCCGGCGGACTACGTGCTCCCGCTGTCGGCGCGGTCACCGGAGGCACTGGTGGCCTCGGCGCGGCGCTGGGAAGCCTGGTTGAAGGCCCATCCCGAGGCCGATCTCGCCGACGTGTGCTTCACAGCCGGCACGGGGCGTTCACATTTCGAACACCGCGCCGCACTGGTCGTGGATTCGGTCCAGGCCGCCTGCGACGGCCTGGCCGACCTGGCCGAGAACCGGTTGCGACCCGGTGTGGTGCGCGGCGAGCACACCAACCGGCCGACGACCGCATGGTTGTTCACCGGGCAGGGCAGCCAGTATCCGGGGATGGCCCGCGAATTGTTCTACGCGGAACCGGTTTTCGCCGAAACCGTGAAACGCTGCGCGGACGCGGTCGGAGACATCGTGGCGCGCCCGTTGCTGGAGGTGCTGCTTGCCACCGACCGGGCAGGCGGCGAAGCCGCAAAAGCCTTACGCCACACATCGTTTGCCCAACCGGCGCTGTTCGCCGTCGAACTGGGACTGGCGCGATTGTGGCAGTCGTACGGCATCGAGCCCGACGTGGTGCTGGGACACAGCGTGGGCCAGTACGCGGCGGCGTGCGTCGCGGGCGTGTTCAGTCTCGAGGACGGGGCCCGGCTGATCGCCGAGCGCGGCAGGCTGTTCGGCAGCCTGCCCGAGGGCGGCCGGATGGTCGCCGTGTTCACCGACCCCGAGCGCGTCGAGCAGGCCGCCGCCGAGTTCCCCCGGGTGTCGGTCGCCGCCTACAACGGGCCCAACACCGTGCTGTCGGGTCCCGGCGACGACCTGGAGCAGATCGCGGCCCGGTTCGGCGACGACGGAATCCGCTGCACCTGGCTGGAAACCAGTCACGCATTCCATTCGGAGTTGCTCGATCCGGTACTAGGCGAATTCGAGTCCTACGCGGCGGGGCTGACTTTCGACGTGCCAACCCTGCCACTGGTCTGCAACCGCACCGGTGCCGTTCTCACGGCCGACACCCCACTGGACGCCCAATACTGGCGGCGGCATTCGCGCAACCCGGTGCAGTTCGCCGAGAGTGTGCGGACCGTGGCGGCACTGGGCTGCTCGGTGCTGATGGAGATCGGTCCGCAACCGGTGCTCACGGGGGCCGCGGTGCAGGTCTGGCCGGAACATCTAGCCGCGCCGCGGGCGATCGTGTCACTGCGCAAGGGTGTCGCCGACCGGCGCCAGATCGCCGACGCGGTCGCCGCGGCCTACGTGAGCGGACACCGGCCGAATTTTGCTGCACTGCAACATCACCCGACACACCGGCTCGAGTTGCCCACCTACCCGTTCCAGCGCCGGCACTTCTGGCCCCGGACGGCCGGCATCAGCCTCGACGGACCGGCGGTCTCCGGAATCCTGGGCAGTGCCAAGGATCTCGCCTCCGGCGACTCCGTCTACACCAGCCGACTGTCCGTCAAGTCGCAGCCGTGGCTGGCCGACCATGTCATCTACGGCACCGTCGTCGTCCCGGGGGCGACGTACGCGGCGATGGCGCTGGCCGCGGCCGGTCCACCGGCACGGGTCAAGGATGTCTTCTTCTACGAGCCGATCATCCTGCCCGAGAAGACTTCCCGCGAAGTGCAGCTGACGCTGCATCCGCTCGCCGACGGCACCGCTTCGAGCTTCCAGGTGCACAGCCGTCCGTACGGGGATCACGACGCCGAATGGTCGTTGAACGCCGAGGGCACCCTGGAGCCGGGTGTTGCCGCCGACGAGCCGGCACCGGAGCCGGCGGATCCCGTCGACGCGGCAGTCGAGCGGATGGAACGCATGCGCCCGCAGGAGCTATTCGAGACGTTCGCCGACATGGAACTCGCGTGGGGGCCGAACTGGTCCGGCTCGCTGAAATCGCTGTGGCTCGGCGAAGGTGAGGCGATCGGCGACATCATGGTCGGCGAAGAGCTCGCCGAACAGCTCGGAACCGAACCGATGCATCCGGTGCTGCTCGACCTCTGCACCGGAGTCGCGTTCCCGGCCTTCCCGGCACTCCTGGCGGCCGAACAGGGTCTGCACGACCTGTTTCTGCCGTTGCGGTACGGCCGGGTGATGCTGCAGGAGAAGATGCCCCGGCGGTTCTACTGCCGCGCGCGATGGCACGAGAGTGCCCTCGACAGCGAAACGCAGGTGTTCGACCTCGACTTCGTCGGCCGGGATGGCCAGTTCCTGGGCGGTATCCGTGAGTTCACGGTCAAACGCGCACCCCGCGAAGCCCTGCTGCGCGGCCTCGGCGGCGACGCCTCCCGGCTGCTGTACACCCTCGGCTGGCACGAGGTACCGGCGCCGAGCGCCGATGCCGCTACCCCCGCGACGGCGAACGGCACCTGGCTGATCGCCGGGTTCGGCGAACTGGCCGCCCTGGTGCCGGGGTGCATCCCGTTCGACCGGGCCGGCGATGCGCAACTGCTCGGGGAACTGCTCACGCAGTCCCACGAACGCGGGATGGGGTTCTCCGGCGTGGTCTGGCGCAGCACCGGTCCGACCCCGGAGGACTCCGACGAGTCCGGCACCAGCCTTGCAGCGCGGCTCGACACCGAGATCGCCAACCTGCTCAGCGCCGTACACGCCGCACAGGGCGGTGACGTGAAGCTGCCCGGCGGGCTGTGGATCGTCACCGAACGGGCCGTGGCGTGCGAACCGGGCGCACCGGTCGACCCGGTGCAGGCCGCACTGTGGGGGTTCGGGCGTACCACCGTCAACGAGGAACCGGCGCTGCGCTGCCGGCTGGTCGACACCGACGGATCCCCGGAGGCGGTGCAGGCGCTGGCCGGCCTGCTCGCCGACCCTGCCACGGAGCCCGAACTCGCTGTCCGGCAAGGCAAGTTGTTGGCCCCCCGGCTGCTGCCGTGGGCGCGTAGCGGTCATCTCGCGGTGCCGCGGGCAGCCGACTTCGCGCTGGCCCCGACCGAACGCGGTGCGATCGACAACCTGCGCCTGACCGAGGCGGAGGTGCCGGCGCCGGCCGAAGGCTACGTGCAGGTGCGGGTGGAGGCCGCGGGTCTCAACTTCCGCGACGTGCTCAACGTGCTCGGCCTCTACCCGGGGGACCCGGGTCCGATCGGCGGCGACTTCGCCGGCGTCGTCACGCAACTGGGTGACGGTGTCACCGGACTCGAGGTGGGCCAGCGGGTCTACGGCTTCATGCAGGGCGCGTTCGCCAGCCGGTTCAACGTACCGCTCCAGTTGCTGGCCCCGCTGCCCGACGGATTGAGCCCGGAAGCGGCCGCCACCATTCCCGCCGCGGCACTCACCACCCGACTGGCATTCGACTGGGCGAAGCTGCAACCCGGGGACCGCGTGCTCATCCACGCCGCCAGCGGCGGGGTGGGCCTGGCCGCGATCCAGATGGCGCAGCGACACGGCGCCACCGTCTTCGCGACCGCCAGCACCTACAAGCGCGACACCCTGCGACGGATGGGCGTGAAACACGTCTACGATTCGCGCACAACGGATTTCGCCGACCAGATCCTGGCCGACACCGACGGCGAGGGCGTCGACGTAGTGCTCAACAGCCTGACCAACGAGGGATTCCTCGAGGCGACGGTGCGGGCGACCGCCCGGAACGGCCGGTTCGCCGAGATCGCCAAACGCGACATCTGGACGCCCGAACAGATGGCTGCCGTGCGCCCCGACATCGACTACGAGATCGTCGCCCTCGATGTGACCACCCTGCAGGACCCCGATCGGATCAAGCGTCTGCTCACCGAGGTTTCCGACGGGCTGGCCGACGGGCAGTGGTCGCCGCTGCCCGCCGAGATCTACCCGCTGACGGAGGCCCGGGCGGCGTTCCGCCGGATGCAGCAGGCACGGCACATCGGGAAGATCGTCTGCCAGATTCCGAAACCACTTGCACCGCAATCTGATCGAAGCTATCTGATCACCGGCGGACTCGGCGCGATCGGTCTGCACACGGCGTCGTATCTGGCCCAACTGGGTGCCGGTCACATCGTGCTGACAAGCCGGCACGCAGCCGACGATGCCGCCCGGCAGGCGATCGCGGACATCGCCGATCGGCACCGGTGCCGGGTCCACGTGTTCGCCGCCGACGTCGGCGACGAGTCCGACGTCACCGGATTGCTGGAGTGGATACGCGCCGAGTTGCCGCCGCTGGCGGGCGTGGTGCATCTGGCGGGCGTGCTCGACGACGCGCTGCTGTCCCAGCAGAGCGTCGAACGATTCCAGACCACGCTGGCGCCCAAGGCATTCGGCGCATGCCACCTGGACCGGTTGACGAGGGAGGACGATCTCGACTTCTTCATCATGTCCTCCTCGGTGGCCAGCATCTTCGGCTCCCCGGGACAGGCCAACTACGCGACGGCGAACGCCCTGCTCGACGGGCTGGTAGCAAAGCGAAGGGCGAAGGGCCGGCCCGCGACGGGCCTCAATTTCGGCCCCTGGGCCGACGGCGGCATGGCCAGTTCGGATGCGGCGCGCGCGAATCTCGCTGCGCAGGGCCTGATTCCGCTGGAACCATCGGCCGCGCTCAGCGCACTGGCCGAGGTCGTCGCCAACGGAACCGGTCAGGCGGCCGTGATCAATGCCAACTGGCAGCGCGCCGCGAAGTTGCTCGGCGCGTCCCGGCCGCCGATACTCGACCTCGTTCTGCCGCGGGCCGCCGGGGAGGTGGTCGGTGACAGTCAGTTGCTCGAGCAACTGCAGGAGATCCCGGTGGCGCAGCGTGCCGCCTTCGTGACCGAATTCCTTCAGCAGGAGGTCCAGAACTTCCTGCGGCTCGCGCAGCCCCCCGCCGCGACCAGCCGGTTCCTGGACCTGGGGACGGATTCGCTGATGGCGATCGAACTGCGAAACCGGCTGCACAGCCAGTTCGGCGGCGCGTTCACGATCAACGCGACCGCGGTCTTCGACTATCCGACGATCGGCGGACTGGCGGAGTACCTCGTGAGTCAGCTGCCGGATTCCGATCCGGCGGCGGTCGAGGCGGTGCCCGAGCAGGCGAAGCCGGGCGCGGAGGAAGTGGAAGAACCGGCCCCCACGGCGTCGGAGCACCAGGACTGAACCCGGTTTGCGCGCCGCGTTGCGGAGGTCCGGGCGCGCCACCCGCCTGTTCGCCGGATCACCGTGCGGTTCTGCATGTGATCGCGGTTACGCTGCCTGACCTGCGTGAACGCGACGGTGCGGTGCCGAGCGGGGTCCCCTGACCCACCGGTGGGTCGATTGCGGGCGAGATTGCTCACATGGACTTGATTTCAAGTTACCGACCGGTATAGTTTGGTTTAGGTTACTGGTGGGTAACTTATTTCCAAGTACTCAACCAACCCGAATCATTCAAGTGTCAGTCTCATCGAGGAGAACGTCCGTGAGCCACTACAAGTCAAACGTGCGTGACCAGGAATTCAACCTGTTCGAGGTACTCGGCATCGACAAGGCGTTCGGCAAGGGCAAGTTCGCCGACCTCGACGTCGACACGGCCCGCGAGATGCTCAGCGAGATGGCCCGCCTGGCCGAGGGACCAGTGGCCGCGTCGTTCGCCGACGGCGACCGCAACCCGCCGGTGTTCGACCCCGAAACCCACTCGGTCGCCCTCCCCGAAAGCTTCAAGAAGTCGGTCCACGCGATCGTCGACAACGGCTGGGACAAGATCGGCACGGACGAGGAACTCGGCGGCACCCCGGTGCCCCGCCCCCTGCAGTGGGCGATGGTCGAGCACATCCTCGGCGCCAACCCGGCGGTGTACATGTACGCCATGGGCGCCGGACTGGCCAACATCTTCTACAACAATGGCACCGACGAGCAGAAGAAGTGGGCCGTCATCTGCTCCGAGCGCAACTGGGGCGCCACCATGGTGCTGACCGAGCCCGACGCCGGCTCTGATGTCGGCGCCGGCCGGACGAAGGCCGTCCAGCAGCCCGACGGCAGCTGGCACATCGACGGCGTCAAGCGCTTCATCACCTCGGCCGACTCCGACGACCTGTTCGAGAACATCTTCCACTTGGTGCTCGCCCGGCCCGAGGGCGCCGGCCCCGGCACCAAGGGCCTGTCGCTGTTCTTCGTCCCGAAGTTCCACTTCGACCACGAGACCGGTGAGCTCGGTGAGCGCAACGGCGTCTTCGTCACCAACGTCGAGCACAAGATGGGCCTGAAGGTTTCGGCCACCTGCGAACTGACCTTCGGTCAGCACGGCATCCCGGCCCAGGGCTGGCTGGTCGGCGAGGTCCACAACGGCATCGCGCAGATGTTCGAGGTGATCGAACAGGCCCGCATGATGGTGGGCACCAAGGCCATCGCCACCCTGTCGACGGGCTACCTCAATGCGCTCGAGTACGCCAAGAGCCGGGTCCAGGGCGCCGACATGACCCAGATGACGGACAAGACCGCCCCGCGCGTCACCATCACCCATCATCCCGACGTCCGCCGCAGCCTGATGACGCAGAAGGCCTACGCCGAAGGAATGCGCGCGCTGTACCTGTACACCGCGTCATTCCAGGATCCGGTGACCGCCGACGCCGTGCACGGGATCGACCCCGACATGGCGTTCAAGGTCAACGACCTGCTGCTGCCGATCGTCAAGGGCTTCGGCTCGGAAACGGCCTACGCGAAGCTGACCGAGAGCCTGCAGACCTTCGGCGGTTCCGGCTTCCTGCAGGACTACCCCGTCGAGCAGTACATCCGTGACGCGAAGATCGACTCGCTCTACGAGGGCACCACCGCCATCCAGGCGCAGGACTTCTTCTTCCGCAAGATCATCCGCGACCACGGCCAGGCGCTGGCCTACGTGGCCAACGAAATCGACACGTTCGTGAAGAACAAGTCGGGCAACGGCCGGCTCAAGGATCAGCGTGAGCTGCTCGCCACCGCGCTGGCCGACGTGCAGGCGATGGCCGCCACCCTGACCGGCTACCTGATGGCCGCACAGGAAGACAAGGCCAGCATCTACAAGGTGGGCCTGGGATCGGTCCGTTTCCTGCTGAGTGTGGGCGAACTGGTGCTCGGCTGGCTGCTGGCCCGTCAGGCCGCCGTCGCCATCGAGAAGCTCGACGCCGGCGCCACCGGCGCCGACAAGTCCTTCTACGAGGGCAAGATCGCCGTCGCATCGTTCTTCGCCAAGAACATGCTGCCGGTGCTGACCAGCACCCGCAGCATCATCGAGAACCTCGACAACGAGCTGATGGACCTCGACGAAGCGGCGTTCTGACGCAGACACAAGCAGTGGCCCCCGGGAACACCCGGGGGCCACTGTCGTTCAGGACCCCGCCAGGACAACCACGTCCGGATATGAAAGGGCGGGTTCGGGAGAGACAATTGAGGGCGTCTTCACATCTCGCGCGTCCGGCTTTCACCTCGTTGCCGGCACTTCGGATCAGTCATCTCCCGAACCCGTCGTGCGGATGACTGTACGCCCGAACCGCGTCGTGCACCAGAGGTTCCGGGAGGAGAATTTCGGCCCCACAGGGTGCCGTCGCTGGAGTCCCCTCTCATCAGCGACGGCCGTTATCCAAGCGGCGACGCTCGGACAAAGAGGATGCCCCGTGGTGCCGTCGGGTCGGGGGGTCAGACGGCACCACGGAGCTATCCGGTACATCGGACACCCGGCAGCAGGCGTTACAAACCTCAGGTTTCGAGGATTGCCGTCACGCCCTGACCTCCGGCGGCGCACACCGAGATCAGACCGCGTGCCGGCTTGCCGGTCTCCGCTCTCTTCTGGGCCAATTGCTTGGCCATCTGGGCAACGATCCTGCCACCGGTGGCCGCGAACGGATGGCCGGCCGCCAACGAAGAACCGTTGACGTTGAGTCTAGACCGATCAATCGAACCCAGCGCGGCGTCCAGCCCCAGTCGCTCCTTGCAGTACTCCTCGGACTCCCATGCCTGCAGCGTGGCCAGCACGACCGAAGCGAACGCCTCGTGGATTTCGTAGAAGTCAAAGTCCTGCAGCGACAAGCCGTTTCGCGCAAGCAAACGCGGAACGGCGTAGGTGGGGGCCATCAGCAATCCGTCGGCGCCGCTGACGTAGTCGACCGCGGCGGTCTCCCCGTCGACGAAGTAGGCCAGCACCGGGATGTCGTGCGCCTGAGCCCAGTCCTCCGATGCCAACAGCGCAACCGACGCGCCATCGGTCAACGGGGTGGAGTTGCCGGCTGTCATCGTGGCGTCGCCGTTCTTCACACCGAACACCGGCTTGAGGGTCGCCAGTTTCTCCGGCGAGGAACCGGGCCGCAAATTGTCGTCACGGTAAAGGCCGAGGAACGGGCTGACCAGATCGTCGAAGAAACCTGCGTCGTACGCCGCGGCCATGTTCCGGTGACTCGCGGCGGCGAGGGCATCCTGATCGACCCGCTTGACGCCCATCTTCTTGGCGGTGATCGCCGCGTGTTCGCCCATCGACAATCCGGTCCGCGGCTCGCCGTTGGTCGGGATCTGCACCCCGATCGCGGCGGGCAACCTGCCGACCAGCTTGAGCCGTTCCACGTTGGACTTCGATCGGCGCAAGCCGAGCAGGGTGCGGCGCAGATCATCGCCGAACGCGATCGGTGCGTCGGATGTGGTGTCCACGCCGCCGGCCGCCGCCACCTCGTACCGGCCCATGGCAATGCCGTCGGCTGCGGAGATCGCGGCCTGCAGGCCTGTTCCACAGGCTTGCTGCAAGTCGAATGCCGGGGTGTACGGCGACAGTGAACTGCCCAGGACACACTCGCGCATCATGTTGAAATCCCGGCTGTGCTTGAGTACCGCACCACCGATGACCATGTCGAGACGCTGCCCCGCGAGGCCGAACCGATCGGCCAGGCCGTCGAGGACCGCGGTGAACATGTCCTGGTTCGACGCCTGGGCGTAGGCCCCGTCGGACCGCGCGAACGGAATCCGGTTTCCGCCGAGGACGGCGACTGGCCGCTTGTGCTTCGCTGTGCTGCTAACCACGAGGAGTCTCCGGTTGGTCGGTTTGAGGTCGCTCGTCCGTTTGAGACATAATAACCACATTTCTTACTCTGAAGTAAGTTGGTTGTCGACCCACTTCCGTGAAACGAGAGGCAGCGCTGTGGCTCCCAAGCTCCCGACCGATCTGTACTCCCAGGTCGTCCTGTCCGCCCCAGGCTCGTTTCTGGCCAAACAGCTCGGCATCCCCCAGCCGGAAACCCTGCGCCGCTACCGCGCCGGCGAACCGGCCCTGGCCGGGCCGCTGCTGATCGGCGGGGACGGGCGGATCGCCGAACCGATGCGCGTCGCGCTCGCCGAGGACTACGACCTGGTCGGAGACAACCTCGGGGGACGCTGGGCAGACCGGTTCGGCGGGCTGCTGTTCGACGCAACGGGCATCGGCGACCCGGCGGGGCTGCGCGCCCTCCACGAGTTCTTCACGCCGTTGCTGCGCAATGTGGGCCCGTCCGGGCGGATCGTGGTGGTGGGTACGACACCGGATCAGACCGGGTCCGTCGACGAGCGGATCGCCCAGCGGGCGCTGGAAGGCTTCACCCGATCGCTGGGCAAGGAGATGCAGCGCGGCGCCACGGTCTCGCTGGTCTACCTCTCCCCCGATGCCAGGCCCGCCGCCACGGGCCTGGAGTCGACGCTGCGGTTCCTGCTGTCGGCGAAGTCGGCCTACGTCGACGGACAGGTCTTCTACGTCGGCGCGGCCGACTCGACCCCGCCGGCCGACTGGGACAAGCCGTTGGACGGCAAGGTGGCCGTGGTCACCGGCGCCGCCCGCGGGATCGGCGCCACCATCGCCGAGGTGTTCGCGCGGGACGGCGCGAAGGTCGTGTGCGTCGACGTCCCGCAGGCCGCCGACGCGCTGGCCGAAACCGCGTCGAAGGTCGGCGGCACCGCGCTGACGCTGGACGTCACCGCCGACGACGCGGTCGACGAGATCACGGCCCACCTGCGCAAGAACTACTCCGATCACAACGGAGGCAAGGCCGATGTCCTGGTCAACAACGCCGGCATCACCCGGGACAAGCTGCTCGCGAACATGGACGACGCGAAGTGGGATGCGGTGATTGCCGTCAATCTGCTTGCGCCGCAACGCCTTACCCAGGGTCTCGTCGGCAACGGCGTGATCGGCGACGGCGGCCGCATCGTCGGCCTGTCGTCGATGGCCGGGATCGCGGGCAACCGGGGTCAGACCAACTACGCTGCGACCAAGGCCGGCATGATCGGACTGACGCAGGCACTGGCGCCGGAACTCGCGGAGAAGAACATCACCATCAACGCGGTGGCGCCCGGGTTCATCGAGACCAAGATGACCGAGGCGATCCCGTTCGCCACGCGCGAGGTCGGCCGGCGGTTGAACTCGCTGTTCCAGGGCGGACAGCCGGTGGACGTCGCGGAGTCCATCGCCTACTTCGCCAGTCCGGCCTCGAATGCCGTCACCGCCAACACCATTCGGGTGTGCGGCCAGGCGATGCTGGGGGCGTGAGGAGCGAACCATGAGTGCCTTGACTAACATGATCCGGGCCGCGGCCGGCGCGCTGCCGTTCGTACCGCGCGGCGACACCCTGCCCGACCGGACGCTGACGGTCGACGACGTCCCGATCGACCGGGAGAACGTGTGGGCCTACGCGGCGGTCACGGGTCTGCGATACGACGACACCGTCCCGCTGACCTATCCGTTCGCCCTGACCTTCCCGACGGTGATGGAGTTGATCACCGGATTCGACTTCCCCTTTGCCGCAATGGGTTCGGTGCACGTGCAGAATCACATCACCGCGCGCCGGCCGATCGCCGTCACCGACACGGTGAGCATCAAGACGCACGCCGAGAACCTGCGCGAGCACCGCAAGGGCCTGCTGGTCGACGTGCTGACCGATGTCAGCGTGGGAAACGACACGGTCTGGAGCCAGGTCACCACCTTCCTGCACCAGCAGCGCACCAGCCTGTCGGACGAACCCAAGCCGCCGCCGGTCAAGCAGCCGAAACTGCCGCCGCCGAACTCGATCCTGCGGATCACCCCGGGCCAGATCCGGCGGTACGCGTCGGTGGGCGGGGATCACAACCCGATCCACACCAGTTCGATCGGCGCCAAGCTGTTCGGCTTCCCCACCGCGATCGCCCACGGAATGTTCAGTGCCGCAGCGGTTCTGGCGAACATCGAGGGGCAGTTACCCGATGCGATGCGCTATTCGGTGAAGTTCGGCAAACCCGTCATGCTGCCGGCCAGCGCCGGACTCTACATCGACCGCGTTCAGGACGGCTGGGACCTCTCGCTGCGCAACATGAGCAAGGGTTACCCGCATCTGTCCGGTGAAATCCGCGCGCTCTGACCCGAAAGAAGTCGGTCAGTCCGGCGGGGCGGCGTCCTCGTGGTCGCGTTCGCTGGGCTTGCCCTTCAGGCCGCGCCAGAACAGGTTGATCAGAAGTTCGACCGCTTCGTCCACGTCGACGTCGCCCGCGCTCACCCGGGTCGCCACCGCCTCACCGGCGCCCACCAGCGCGATCGCCATCATGTGAAAGTCGGTGTCGGGCTCGGGATTCCGGGTCCCCGCGCTGAGCATCCGGGACACCAGGTCGATGATCCGCTCACGGCCTTCGCGCACCGTGTGGGCGAACGCCTGTGAGCTGGTGGCCTGCGTGTACAGCACGATCCAGGACGCCCGGTTGGCGTCGATGTAGGACAGGAACGTGCCGATCGCGTTGCGCAGCAGATCATGCGGGGCCAGGGTGAAGTCGATCTCGGTGCGGACCACCTCGATGAACCGGGCCAGTTCGCGGTCCAGGCACGCGCCGAACAGATCCTCCTTCGACCCGTAGTACAGGTACAGCATCGGCTTGGAGATCTCGGCCTTGGCGGCGATCGCGTCCATCGAGGTCTCGTGATACCCGTTGACCGAGAAGACCTGCACCGCGGCGTCGAGCATCTGCTGTTCACGAACGGCACGCGGCAACCGCTTGGTTCCGCCGGCCATCACGGCGCCCCACGAACGGACATCGTGCTCAGCAATGCGGATTCGTTCCCTTGGCGGCCGCGAGCTTGCTCACCGAGTCCTCGACCCGCTGCGCGGACAGCTCACCGGCGTTGACCGCGCTCTCCAGCCGGTCGAGCACGGCGGGCACCTCGGCGGTGGTGACCCACAGTGCGACGTCCGCACCGGCCTGCAGTGCGCGCAGCACCGCTTCGGCCACCCCGTAGCGCTGGTTGATGGCGCCCATCGACGACAGGTCGTCGGTGAACACCACACCGCCGAACGGCGGCCCGCCGTAGCCGCCGCCACGCAACAGGCCGTACGCGGCCGGACTCAGGCTGGCGGGGTCGCCGCCGGTCAGCCCGGGCACCTGCATGTGCCCGACCATCACCGCGACGGGCTGTGCGGTGGTCAGCGTGCGGTACGGGATGAGGTCGTCGGCCAGCAGCGAACTCAGGTCCGGTGTGGTGACGCCGCCGGTGTGCGAATCGCCGGACGCGCGGCCGTGGCCGGGGAAGTGCTTGAGGACGGGCAACACCCCGCCGTCCCACAACCCGCGCGCATAGGCGCCGGCGTACTCGGTGACGGTGCCCGGGTCGGACCCGAACGAACGGTCGCCGATGACCTCGTCGTCGGATTCGGTCGTCACGTCGGCGACGGGCGCGAAATCGACGGTGATGCCCATCCCGCGCATCGCCCGGCCGCGCTGCAGCGCCATCTGGTAGACCTCGTCGGGCGTCTTGGTCTGTGCGAGCACCCGGGGCGAGGGCTGGCCGCCGATCAACCCGGCCAGCCGCGAGACCCGGCCGCCCTCCTCGTCGACACTGACCGCCAGCGCCAGCGGGCCGGCCGCCGCAGTGATGTCGCCCAGCGAGCCGTCGGTCAGCATCGACTTGTCGGTCCAGCTGCCGATGAAGATGCCGCCGACATGCTCGTTCGCGACGACCGCCTTGGCGTCGCCGCCGTTGCGCACACCGACCATCAACAGCTGGGCGAGCTTCTGCCGCAGCGGCAGCGACTGGACGTCACACGCCGACGGCGCCGGCGCGGCCGGGACCGGGTTGGCCAGCGGCACCGCCGTGGCGGCCGCGGCCGAAACGGCGCTCGACGGAGCCGCAGCCGGGCTGGTTTTCGCAGTTGAACAGGCTCCCAGCGCTACTCCTAGTACAGCGGGCAGCGCGATCGTCGCGGCCAGAGTGCGGGTCACTGCGCGGGCTGATGCCATGCGCCCATGCTGTCATGCACGGTGTCCATCTGTCCCCGGTGGGCAAGATTGGGGCATGACGGTCGTCCTGATCGCCTATGACGGCACCGCGAACGCCGACGCCCAGCACACCAATCTGGAAGGCACCGAGTTGGCCCGTTCGGTGGGCCTGTCGGCCGAACCGCTGTGCTTCCCGGTGTCCGGCACGGTGTGGCGGACGATCATCACCGCCGCGGACAACATCAACGCCGGCCTGATCGTGACGGGCACTCGGGGCAACACCGGGCTGCGCTCACTGATGCAGTCCAGCGTCGCCGACCGGGTCCTGCGGCACGGCCGGCGACCGGTGCTGATCGTGCCGCCGGGGCCCGCCTGAACATCGGGGGCGCGGCCGACCGTGCTACCTTGGCGCACAGTCCAGACCCGCTGCGCTGAGGAGCCCACATGACCCGGTTCGTGGTGCCCGCTGCCGTCTCCATGGTGGTTGGTCTGCTGCTCGGCGCGGCCGCGGTGTTCGGAGTGACGCTCATGGTGCAACAGGACACCAAGCCGCCGGTGGGCGCGGGCGACCCGGCGTCATCGGTGCTCAACCGCGTCGAGTACGGCAACCGCACCTGACCTCGTGGGCCTGACGGCCCCTGTCGCACCGGCCCGTCCGGGAGGGCTGTCGCGCCGCTGGCTGATGGTGGTCGGCGCCGTGTCACTGGTGCTGACGTTCGCACAGTCGCCCGGCCTGATATCGCCGGACACCAAACTCGACCTGACCGCGAACCCGCTGCGCTTCCTCGCCCGCGCCGCCGATCTGTGGAACAGCGCACTGCCGTTCGGGCAGGCGCAGAACCAGGCCTACGGCTATCTCTTCCCGCACGGAGCCTTCTTCCTGGCCGGGAACCTGCTCGGCCTGCCCGGCTGGGTGACCCAGCGGCTGTGGTGGGCGTTGCTGCTGACCGCCGGCTTCTGGGGACTGCTGCGGGTGGCCGAAGCGCTGGGCATCGGCAACACCCCCGCGCGACTGCTGGCGGCCGGCGCGTTCGCGCTCTCGCCGCGGGTGCTGACGACGCTCGGCTCGATCTCGTCGGAGACCCTGCCGGTGATGCTGGCGCCGTGGGTGCTGCTGCCGGTGATACTGGCGATGCGTGGCGCCGGGCCCGGCATGCGGATACTGGCCGCCCGGGCCGGGGTGGCGATGGCACTGATGGGGGCGGTCAACGCCGTGGCCACCCTCACCGGGTGCCTGCCCGCGCTGATCTGGTGGGCATGTCACCGGCCCGGCCGCGCCTGGCTTCGGTTCAGTGGCTGGTGGCTGCTGTCGGCCGCGCTGGCCGTCACCTGGTGGGTGATCCCGCTGGTGCTCCTCGGCCGCATCAGCCCACCGTTCCTGGACTTCATCGAGTCGTCCGGGGTGACCACGCAGTGGACCTCGCTGACCGAGGCGCTGCGCGGAACGTCGGCGTGGACGCCGTTCGTCGCACCGAACGCGACGGCCGGCACCTCTCTGGTCACCGGGTCGACGGCGATCCTGGCCACCACGCTGGTCGCCGCGGGCGGCCTGGCCGGTCTGGCGCTGCGTTCGATGCCCGCGCGCGGGCGGTTGGTGGGCATGCTCCTCGTCGGCGTGGTGCTGCTCGGAGTCGGCTACTCCGGCGGACTCGGCTCGCCGGTGGCCGCCCCGGTTCAGGCGTTCCTCGACGCCGCGGGAGCGCCGCTGCGCAACGTGCACAAGCTCGAGCCCGTCCTCCGGATCCCCATCGTCCTCGGGCTGGCTCAGTTGCTGAGCCGGGTGCCACTGCCCGGCAGTGCGCCACGGCCGGTGTGGATCCGGTCCTTCGCACGGCCCGAGAAGGACAGACGGGTAGCCGTCGTCGTCGTCGTGCTGGCCGCGCTGGCCGCCGCGACGTCGCTGGCCTGGACCGGCCGTCTGACACCGCCGGGCAGCTTCGCCGCCATCCCCGGCTACTGGCATCAGACCGCCGACTGGCTGACCGAACACAACACCGGAAGTCCCACACCGGGCCGGGTTCTGGTGGTGCCGGGCACGCCGTTCGCGACCCAGTTGTGGGGCAACAGCCACGACGAGCCGCTCCAGGTTCTGGGCGACAGCCCCTGGGGAGTGCGGGATTCCATTCCGCTGACCCCGCCGCAGGCCATCCGCGCGCTGGATTCGGTCCAGCGTCTGCTGGCCGCCGGCCGCCCATCGGCCGGCATGGCCGACACCCTTGCCAGACAAGGCATCTCGTACCTCGTGGTGCGCAACGACCTCGATCCCGAAACTTCCCGGTCGGCTCGCCCCATCCTCGTGCACCGGGCCGTCGACGGTTCACCCGGGCTGACCAAGGTCGCTCAGTTCGGCGATCCGGTCGGCCCCGGCACCCTTGAGGGATTCATCACCGACAGCGGTCTGCGCCCGATGTATCCGGCGGTGGAGATCTATCGCGTAGCGCCGGCCGGCGCCGGCACGACGAACCCCGCCGCCCCGTACCTGGCCGATGCGAGCCGGCTGGCCCGGGTCGACGGCGGCCCGGAAGTGCTTGCGCGCCTTGACGAACGGCGCCGGCTGCTCGCCCAGGCCCCGCTGGGCCCGGTGCTGCTGACCCAGGACGCCCGGGCGGCCGGGATACCGCTGCCGCCCGCCGCCGGGGTGATCGTCACCGACACTCCCGTCGCGCGTGAAACCGACTACGGCCGGGTGGACGACCACTCCTCGGCAATCCGGGCCCCCGACGATCCGCGGCACACCTTCAACCGGGTACCCGACTACCCGGCGCCCGGCGCCCCGCTGGTGTACGGCGACTGGTCCGGCGGCCGGCTGAGCACCTCGAGTTCGGCGGGCGACGCCACCGCGCTGCCGAACGTCGCGCCGTCCTCTGCGGCCCCGGCCGCCATCGATGGCGACTCGGCCACCAGCTGGGTGTCCAACGCGTTGCAGTCGGCGGTGGGCCAATGGCTGCAGGTGGACTTCGACCATCCGGTCACCAACGCGACGTTGACGCTGACGCCGGCGGTGTCGACACTGGGCGCCCAGGTCAACCGCCTCGAGATCGCGACCGCCGGCGGCACCGCGACCCTGCAGGTGGACCAACCGGGCCGACCGCTCGCCGTGGCGTTGCCCTACGGCGAGACACCCTGGGTGCGGATCACCGCCATCGGCACCGAAGACGGTTCGTCCGGCGTCCAATTCGGCATCACCGATCTGGCGATCACCCAGTACGACGCAAACGGTTACGCCCACCCGGTGAACCTGCGGCACACCGCCGTCGTGCCCGCACCGCCGCTGGGCTCGCCGGTCGCCATGTGGGATCTGGGTTCGGATACCCCGGGCCGCGGGGGGTGTGTGGTCGCCCGCGACGGTGTGCACTGCGCCTCCCCGTTGTCGCTCACCCCCGAGGAGCTCGTCAACATGAGCCGGACCCTGACTGTGCCGGAGCCGATTTCGGTTCAGCCGACCATCTGGGTCCGGCCGCGCCAGGGCCCCGCACTGGCCGACCTCATCCGCGAGCCCGGCACCACCCACGCCGACGGCGACTCCGATTCGTTCGACGTCCTGGGCACCGCGTTCGCCGCCACCGACGGCGATGCCCGCACCTCCTGGACCGCGCCACAAGGGTTGGTTCAGCACCACAGCGCACCCTCGTTGACGCTGACCCTGCCCACACCCACCGACGTCGGCGCGCTGAAGATCACACCTAGTTCGTCGGCGCTGCCCACCCACCCCACCCTGATCGCCGTGGACCTCGGGGACGGCCCACAGGTGCGTCCGATGAAAGCCGATGGGACCCAGACACTTTCACTGCGCCCACACGTGACGAAGTCGATCACGTTGAGCCTGCTCGACTGGCAGGACGTCATCGACCGCACCGCACTCGGATTCGATCAGGTCAAACCTCCGGGCCTGGCCGAGGTCGTGGCGCTGCGGTCCGACGGGACGCCCATCGCCCCGGCGGACGGCGGACGCAATCGGACCCGCGCCGTCACCGTGGGTTGTGACACCGGACCCGTCCTGGCCGTCGCCGGCCGCTTCGTCCACACCTCGCTGCACACCACGGTGGGCGCGCTGCTCGACGGCGGACCGCTGGCCGTGACGCTCTGCGACCAGCAGCCACTCGAACTGCCCGCCGGAAAGCAGGAGCTCGTGGTCAGCCCGGGCACCGCGTTCGTGGTCGACGGCATCCGGCTCACCGGACCGCTGGGCACCGAACTCCCCGGTGCGCCAACCGATCCCGCAACCACCGGGACGTGGACGCCGGATCACCGGGAACTGCGGTTGCCGCCCTCGCCGGTGGCGCGGGTGCTCGTCGTCCCGGAAAGCATCAACGCCGGATGGACCGCGCACACCCCGGACGGCATCCGTCTGACACCGGTGCCGGTCAACGGCTGGCAGCAGGGGTGGCTGGTGCCGGCCGGCACGGCCGGCGGCGTCACCCTGACCTTCGCGTCCAATGCGGCCTACCGGGCCGGTCTGACGGGCGGCCTGGCGTTGCTGCCACTGCTCCTGGTCCTGGCGCTGCTCCCGGCGCGCCGACCCGCCCCCGACACTCCCGTGTCCCCCTGGGCGCCCAAATGGTCGGCGGCCGCGGCGGCGCTAGCGGCCGGCGCACTGATCTCCGGTGTCACCGGCGCGGCGGTGTTCGCCGCCGCCCTCGCCGTGCAATACCTGCTGCGCGGCCGGCCGCGGTGGCAACGGGCCGCGACCCTGGGGATGGTGGCGGGCGGCCTGATCCTGGCCGGGTCGGTGTTGTCGCGGTACCCGTGGCGCTCGGTCGACGGATACGTTGGGCATTCGGCCGGTGTGCAGGCGCTCGCCCTGATCAGCCTGGCGGCGCTGACGGCATCGGTGTGCATCCGGCCGCGAGAGCCCGAGATCGAGACCAACGGTTCGGTTAGCGTCGGGCCTCACGCTCGAGGAGCCACACCGCTCGCCGAACCCGGCGGTTAGTTCGAGATTGTCGCTGAGCGCTTAATTTAACCAGCGAAACCGGACCTAGAAAAGGTGTGAGCGAACAAAACGCACCCAAGAGCGCATCCGGATCGAGCCGCGGAGGCGGAGGCAAGCCGCCACGACCTCCCCGGCAGGATATGCCCATCAGCGGAGACGACGAGACCCCAGACCAACGTTTGAGCAGGTTGTTTGCAGAGCAGACTGCCAGCGCGACGGTCGACCAACGAGCATCGGTGCTGCGTTGGCAGAACAAGGATGACCGCTTCTACGAAGAGGTCCAACGAGCAGTCGACGGTGGGGATTCTCCTGAGGAAGCGATGGACGTAGCCCTTGACCTGCAGGAATTGATGATCCCGTTACCGGAGCCGGTCGAAGTTCGGCGAGGGATCCGAAATGTCGAAGCGGCATTCGGATTGCCCGTCGATCGGCTCGACGAGCTGGTCGGACACGACCTTGACGTCCCGATGTTCTTCGCGACCAGCCTGGATCGTGGCGTCGCTGAATCAGAATTCACACGCCCAGGTGTGTCGCCTGCTCTCTCAAGATTGCAGCCCAGCGTGGCACTCCGGCAGTGTGGGTGCCCCCGTTGAGTCGGGATGCCGAGGCCTACCAGCAAGAACTTCTGTTTTCACCGGGTGTGGTAGTGCGTATCCTCCGAATCGACCGGACCTATAGTGTTCCTACAGTCGAGGTGGAGGTGCGCGATGGGGAAGTGGGACGATGACATCCCGCTGCGTCCGCGCGGCAGCGTTCAACCGACGTCAGTGCCGGTATTGCTTCGCAGTTTGCGGCTGACGGACGCACCTGAACCCAGGCAACGAGCAGCCATCGGAAAATGGCTGCAGACGCACAATCCGAGCCCACTCATGGAGCACAGTCTCCGGCGAAAGGGCTATGCGGCATTGCTCGACAAGCGAGCATCGGCCTAGTCCTGACCACCTAGCAGCAGATAACAACCCCGTGAGCTGGGCTCCGGGGTTGTTTCTTATGCACACCAATCTTCCGCCGACGTGGCGGTCGGCCCGTTATGGGCACATCCCCGAAGCCCGATATGGGAGTCGCATGTCCACATCACAGGAATCCACCACCACCGAGCAGCAGCAGAATGCTGGCGCCAGCAGCGGCCAGCAGAGCGATCAGCTGCTGGGCGGCCAGCAGACCACTCAGATGCAGTCTTCCGGCGATACCGATGAGGGATTCCCGGAGAACACGCCGGTCGCCCAGATGACCGACGCGGAGCGCGCCAACTACTTCCAGTTCCAGAACCGGCAGACCGACAACAAGCTCTCGGCCTTCAAAGGTGTTACACCCCAACAGGTCGAGGAGATGCAGGCCGAGCTCGAAGGTCTGCGGAATGAGAAGTTGTCGGCGTCGGACAAGGCGCTGAAGGAAGCCGCCAACACTGCGGCCGTGGCGGCGAAAGCCGAAGCGGAAGCCGCATGGCGGCCGAAGTACCAGGCCGCGCAGCTGAAATCGGCCGCCGGCACGGTGATCAAGGATTCCGAGCAACTCGACGCGTTCCTCGCATTCGCTGACCCGGCGAAGTTCGTCGGCGACGACGGCGAGATCGACACCGAGAAGGTGATGGGACACCTCACCGCCCTGTACGGCCAGCAGCAGCAGGCCGGCGGGCAGCAGCAGCGACCTGCATGGGGACAGCACAGCGGCGGCACACCGCCCGTCAAACCCGGCGAAGCCGGAAAAGCCGAAGCGTCAAAACGTTTCGGCAAGTCCACGTAACCCGAAAGGAAGCACGCGATGTCGCCCGATATCAGCATGCAGACGACGACCTATCAGGTCGGCAATCGTCAGTGGCTCCTCGATGAGCCAGATTTCAAGCCCAACGTGACCCTGGACATCTCCAAGTTCACCGCCGGCACCCACTACCCGAACGGCTACATCCCGTCGGGCACCGTGATCGGCAAGGTCTCCGCGTCGGGCAAGTTCGGCCCGTACGATTCCGTGCGGGATGGCCTGTCCGGTGTCGTCGCCGACGTGGTGAGTGCCAGACGCGTCTGCCGTGTGGTGAGGGGCGTCGGTTTTTGTGTCGTGCCCGCTGCCTGGAACGTCGTGGATGTGGTGGGGTGTGGGGATGTCATCGAGGTGCCGGGCGGCGTTGAGGGCGTCGAGGCCGTGTGCGAATCCTTCGGTAAGTCCTTTGGCGCCGGGGATGGGGACCATGCCTGCGGCATCGAGTACGGCTCCGGTCTGTTCGGCCCCAGAGTGTTTGCCCCAGTTGGCGAACACGTCGACGTCCTCGGCGATGTCGGGGATCAGGCCGAGGCTGCCCTCGTTCAGCGCGCGGCTGCCTTCGGCAAACACCGACGGTTTGGCCGGGAACGCCTGCACGTCAGCGTTTTCCGGAAGGTCTGGCACCGGTGAGGTCGGGCGGCCGGTCTCAGCCGCAGCGTTATTGAGATCTTCGAGGATTCCGGTTTGGGTGGTCAGTTCGCGGCGGGCGTCGAACACGGCTCGGCTCAACGCGTCGGTGTCGTCTCGGAGGGGAGCGGCGCCGCCGCCCTGGGTGTAGGTCTGAGCGGCGACCGCGTCCAGTTTGGCCTGGGCGGCATCGAGGGTCTTGCGGGCGGACTCGACTCGCGCGCGTTGTTGGGTGAGCGCTGAAGGGTCGGCGCGCACGATCGGGGCAGCCAATGGCGAACGCGTGGAACCTGGTGCGTCATCGGTGTGGTGCTCGGCACCGGGGTCCGGCGCCGCAGCCGGTGTGGTAGCGGGTTCGATCTGGTCGGCGGCGTTACGGGCGGCATTCGCCACCAACTGGGCCTCGCGCCCGTGCGCGTCGAGGCCTTTGCGCGTCGCGTCGATCGCCACGCGCGCCGCCGTCGCCGCGACACCGTCCCAGCCGCTGAACGCGGGCAGGGTCGCCAATCCGGTGGCCGCATCCCAGCGGCTCGGGCGCGGTCGGAGCCGGCGTGGAACACCTCCCGGACCGAGCCGGCATCCCAGCGTTCGATATCGGCGACCGTCAGGGTCACGAACGGCGGGCCGTCTCAGCCCCAGCAGCGAAGCCCCGCGCGGCAACCTCCCTCATCTGCGCAGCACTCCGCTCCTCGCCCTGGTTGTACGTCTGCCCAGCGTCGTGCAGCGCCTGCGCATAATCGGAGCCGCGACGGATTCACCATGAGCCGTCACCGCCACACCCGAGGCGGTCAAATCCTCGGGCTTCACACGCAACGTCATCTCAACCCCTCTGAACACGCCCTACCTGGCCGGTCATGTCTAACAGCACATCCACCAGGCCGCCAGTCACCCCAGCGGAGGCACAGAGCGGCTCTTGGGCCGACCAAGCGACCGCTCTTCACCGTTCCGACGAATAGGCGGAATCCACTCGCAAGTCCCCGCCCATAGGTACGTTTGGGCGGCATGGTGGAGGTGCAGACGGCGCGGGGCGCGATCGACGAGGGTGACCTGGGCGTCACGCTCATGCACGAGCACGTCTTCGTGCTGTCGCCGGAGATCATTCAGAACGACCCACAGGTGTGGGGCGACGAGGACAAGCGGGTCGCCGACGCGATCACCCGGCTCAACGAACTCAAGTCCCGCGGCGTGGACACCATCGTCGACCTGACGGTGATCGGGCTGGGCCGCTACATGCCGCGCATCGCGCAGATCGCCGCGGCCACCGATCTCAACATCGTGGTCGCCACCGGCCTGTACACCTACAACGACATCCCGATGTACTACCACTTCCAGGGCCCGGGGACGGTGCTGCAGGGTCCCGAGCCGATGACCGAACTGTTCGTCCGCGACATCGCCGAGGGCATCGCCGGAACCGGAATCAAGGCCGCGATCCTCAAGTGCGCCACCGACGAACCCGGTGTGACGCCGGGTGTGGAGCGGGTGCTGCGGGCGGTGGCGCAGGCACACCGCCAGACCGGTGTGCCGATCTCGACGCACACCCATGCCGGCACGAGGCGCGGACTCGAGCAACAGCGCATCTTCGCCGAGGAGGGCGTCGACCTGTCCCGGGTGGTGATCGGCCACTCCGGCGACTCGACCGACCTCGACTACCTGGAAGAGCTCATCGCCAACGGCTCCTACCTCGGGATGGACCGGTTCGGTGCCGACGTGTTCCTGCCGACCCCGGAGCGGGTGGACACCGTGGTGCGGATGTGCGAACGCGGCCACGCCGACCGGATGGTGCTCTCGCACGACGCATCCTGTTTCATCGACTGGCTGCCCGAGGAGGCGGTGCCGGTGGTGCTGCCGAACTGGCACTACCTGCACATCCACAACGACGTGCTACCCGCCCTGCGTGAGCGCGGCGTCACCGAGGAACAGATCAGCACGATGCTGGTGGACAACCCGCGCCGGATATTCGGCACGCAGGGCGGATACTGACATGTCCGCGCCGGCCGTGGCGCCGATCAGCACGCAGCTGCGCCTCATCGCCGAGCGGTTCCCAGACGATCCCGCGATCACCTGTGCGGGCCGCACGGTGACCCGCGCCGAGCTGGAGTCGTCGACCAACCGACTGGCCCGCGCATTCGCCGAACATGGTGTGAAGCATGGCGATTACGTCACCATCGTGCTGCCGAACTCGATCGAGTTCCTGGAGGCGGCGATCGCGTGCTGGAAGCTGGGTGCGGTGCCCCAGCCGCTGCCCGCCCGGCTGCCCGACCCCGAGTTCGAGGCCATTCTGGACCTGCGGCCCCGCGCGCTGATCGTCGGACGCGGCGATCCGCGGGGCGAAACACCAAGAGTTCCTGCTGATTTCGTGCCCGACCCGGAACTCTCCGATGCGCCCCTGCCGGAAGTGGTCTCGCCCGCCTGGAAGTGCATGGCCTCCGGCGGCAGCACCGGCCGGCCCAAGCTGATCGAGGTGGGCGGCGACAGCCGTTATGCCGGTGCGCTTTTCGGTCTCGCGCTGGGCGCCCAGGAGGGCGACGTCAGTCTGATGTCGGTGCCGATGTCGCACAACACCGGAATGGTGAGCGCGACCGTCGCCCTGCTGATGCGCCACCACCTGGTGGTGATACCCAGCTTCGACGCGGAAGAGTTCCTGCGGCTGATCACCGAGCACCGGGTCACCTATCTGACCACGGTGCCGACGATCATGCACCGTGCGTTGGGGGTGTACCGCGACAACCCGGGAGCCTACGACCTGTCGTCGCTGCGGCGGCTCTGGCATGTCGGGGCGCCGTGTCCGCCCGCGGTGAAGGAGGCCTGGATCGAACTCGTCGGACCGGAGACGGTCTGCGAGTTGTACGGGGGCACCGAACTTCAGGCGCTGACGGCACTGAGCGGCGCCGAGTGGCTGGCCCACCGCGGCTCGGTGGGCCGTGTCGTGGCCGGCGAGATGAAGGTGCTCGACGACGACGGCAACGAGTGCGCGCCCGGTGAAGTCGGCGAGGTCTACATGCGCCCCGCACCCGGCAGCGCGCCGACCTACCGCTACATCGGGGCGACCGCCAAGACCTGCGACGGCTGGGACTCGCTGGGCGATCTCGGCCACTTCGACGCAGACGGCTACCTGTATCTGAACGACCGGCGCGTCGACATGTTCACCGTGGGCGGCAAGAACACCTACCCCGCCGAGATCGAGGGTGCGTTGTGCGCGCACCCGAATGTGTTGTCCTGCCTGGTGGTCGGTATTCCCCACGACGATCTGGGCCAGGTGCCGCACGCCTTGGTGCAGGCCGACGGAGACCTCGACGAGACCGGCGTGCAGGATTTCCTGCGGGACCGGCTGGAAAGCCACAAGTTACCGCGCACGGTCGAGTTCGTCGACCGGCCCCTGCGCGACGAGGCCGGAAAGGCCCGCCGGTCCGCGGTGCGCGACGAAATCATTGCGCGACAACAGGTTCCGGGAGATCGGTGACCGAACTGTCCAACGGCGGCACCCGCCGCAGGCGGCGGTACTCCCAGTTGCGCAGCGCCTGCCGGCACGGATTCTCCACCAGTGCGTAGCTGACGGCCGCCATCGCGAACCCGAACACCAGGGTCAGCATCAGGATGACCGCCATGTCACCGTTGAAGACGAACCGGCCGACGACGGGGAACGCCATCGCCAGCGCCGCCAGATGCCAGACGAACAGTCCGTAGGACCATCGGCCCAGGGTCACCATCACCCGGTTGCCCAGAATGCGGTGCGGCGTGTCGGGACGGTCGAGCACCAGCGGGGCCAGCAGCACGCCGGCCAGGATCGCGCCCATCGCGGTGCGCACCACGAACTGGGCCAGAGTGGCCGGCGTCAGTCCTTCCGGGCCGGCCAGCGGCGAGGCCGCGATCAGGTACGCCACCAGGCCGACGCCGGCCATGAGCCACCGGTTACGCGCCCAGCGGTGCACCCGGCCGACCGGGCGCACGGTGAACTCGGCCAGCAGCATCCCGGCGGCGAACCACGACGCGTACGCGGGCGGCCAGTTCAGGAAGTTTGTGCCCTGCGGTGTGTGGATCGGCAGCAGCCCCCACGCCAGACTGGCCACCGCGACGACGACGATCACCGGGACGCGGGCGCCGACCGGCAACCGGCGCCCCAGCAGTGCCAGCAGCGGCAACACCAGATAGAAGGTGACCTCCACCGACAGGCTCCACATCTGCGTCAAACCCGCGGTCAGCGTCAGCGGAACGTAGATCTGGGTCAGGGTGAGGTTCGCCAGCCACACCGTCCCGTTGGCTCCGCGCGCGTCCGGCAGCAGACACAGGATCACGACGACGGCCACCAGGTAGCCCGGCATAATGCGCACGATGCGCGAACGCAGGTAGTGACCGGTCGGGGGACGGTGCCGCAATCCCCGCGCGGCGGCGGCGTGGCCCCGCCACAGCAGGAAGCCCGACAGCGCGAAGAAGACGGCGACGGCCATGTCGAAACGGCTGAGCAGCCGGCCGCCGATCCCGCTGTGCTGCCCGGTCTGGAACGCCACATGGGTGATGACCACACCCATGGCCGCGCAGGCGCGCAGACCCTCGACTGCGGGCAGAAAACTGCGTGTCCCGCCGATCCGGTCGCCGTCCACGCCAATCAGTGTGCCGGTAGGTGCTCCACACGAGGGCAGGTGCCTTAGTTTGTGCTGTTAGGGTCGGCGGTTGAAGTTCGACATCGCTGGTTGCCTGGCTGACCGACGGAAGGTGCGCGCGTCTTGAACCGAGCAGTCCTGTTGCGCCTCGCCGCATGCGCCGTTCTGGGATTGGGATCGGCGCTGCTGATCGCCGCGCTGCTGTTGTCGACCTACACCGCCGGCAAAATCAAACGGATCCCCCTGGATCTGGGTACCACACTGGTCAGCAACGGCACCGGAACCGCCATGGATCCCGCGTCGCTGAGCGGTGAGCGCTTCGTCATCGACAAGGGCGTCCCGCTGGTGTCCCAGCAGCAGATCTCCGTCGAGACGCCCTCGGACGCGGACGTGGTGACCCTGCAGGTCGGCTCGACGGTCCGGCGGACCGACCGTCAGCAGGACATGGGTCTGCTGCTGGCCATGGTCGACACCGTCACCCTGAACCGTTCCACCGCCCTGGCCGTCTCCGACGACGTCCGTCCCGGCGGCTTTGTGCAGCGGCCCCGCACCATCGAGGACACCAAACCGCCGACGAACGTCCCGTTGCCGCACGAGGGCCTGTCGTACCGGTTCCCCTTCGACACCGAGAAGAAGACCTACCCGTACTTCGACCCGATCGCGCAGAAGGCGTTCGATGCCAACTACGAGGGCGAGGACGACGTCAACGGGCTCACCACCTACAAGTTCGTCCAGAACGTCGGCTACGACGCCGACGGCAAGCTCGTCGAGCCGATCAAGTACGCGTCGCTGTACAAGGACGCCGAGGACGCACAGGTCACCGCGCGCGCCTCGCTGTGGGGCTTGCCCGGCGACCCGGACGAACCGATCACGATGACGCGCTTCTACGCCGCCAAACGCACCTTCTGGGTGGATCCCGTCTCCGGCACCATCGTCAAGGCCGAGGAACACGCCAACCACTACTACACCCGCGACCCGCTGCGGCCCGAGGTCACCATGTCCGACTACACGGTGACCTCCACCGAGGCGACGGTGGAATCGCAGGTCGGCGCCGCTCGCGACGAACGCGACCGGGTCGCGCTGTGGTCCCGCATCCTGCCCATCACGTTCACCGCGGCCGGTCTGGTCGCGCTGGTTGCCGGTGTCCTGCTCGGGTCGTTCGGCCTGCGCGCCGAGTCCGCGTTGACGGGACCCGAGACCGACTCGGACGGCGGCGGATTCTTCGCCGGGCGCCGCGACGCGGACACCGGACCGATGCCGGCCGCGGAGGCCGAAACCGAGAAGCTGCCCACCCAGCGTCCGGACCTGCAGTCCGACCAGGGTTCCAGCTGACCCGGCGCCGATTGGCGGTGCCGGGGTACGCCCTGCTGCTGGCGCTGCTCATCGTCGCCCCCCTGGTGGCCCCGGGCTATCTGCTGCTGCGCGACGCCGTCTCGACGCCGCGTTCCTACCTCTCCGACGCCGCGCTCGGTCTGAGTGAGGCCGCCCCGCGCGCGGTGCCGCAGGATTTCGCCGTCGCGGTGGCCTCGCACCTGCTCGACGGCGGCGTCGTCGTGAAGGTCCTGTTGCTGTTCGGACTCACCGCGGCCGGTTGGGGCGCCGCACGGCTGGCCGGGACGGTGGTGCCCGACTCCGGCCTGCCGGGCCGGTTCGTCGCGGCGACGGTCGCCGTCTGGAACCCGTACGTGGCCGAACGACTGTTGCAGGGGCACTGGAGCCTGCTCGTCGGCTACGGCTGTCTGCCCTGGGTCGCCGTATGCGTGCTCCGGCTTCGCGACCGGGGCGAGACGGGCGGCTTCTTCGCTCTCGCCTTCTGGCTGGCGCTGGCCGGGTTGACACCGACCGGGCTGCTGATGGCCGCGGCGGTCGCACTGGTCTGCGTTGCCGCCCCCGGGACCGGCCGGTCCCGGGGGGAATGCGTTGCGGTGACGCTGGCACTGGCCCTCGCATCCGCGCTGCCGTGGCTGACGGCGTCGGCACTCGGCGGCGCACTGGGGGCGTATCAGGCCGCCGGCGCACCGGGTTTCGGGGCGTTCGCGGCGCGGGCCGAACCCGGACTGGGCACCCTGGGCAGCCTCGCCGGTCTCGGCGGCATGTGGAACGCCGACGCGGTTCCGGGTTCGCGTTCGACGCCGCTGGCGATCGTCGGCACCGCGGCGGTGCTCGCCGTGGTGGCCCTCGGGTTGCCTCACGTCGGTGGCACGGCCCCCCGCCGCCGCGCCGCGGCACCGCTGCTGGTGCTCGCCCTGGCCGCCGTGGCGGGACCGGCCGTGCTGGCGACCGGCTGGGGCCTGGGGATCCTGCGGCCGGTCGTCGAGGCCATGCCCGGGCTCGGGGTGCTGCGGGACGGGCAGAAGTGGGTTGCGCTGGCGATGCCCGGATACGCGGTGGCGGCGGCCGGCAGCGTCGTGACGGTGAGACGTCTCGTGCCCGCCCTGCGGCCCGCAGCCGTCGGGACGGTCCTCTGCGCGGCGTTGCTGCTGGTGCTGCCGGATCTGGCCTGGGGCGCCTGGGGCAGGGTCGTGTCTGTCCGGTACCCACCGGGCTGGGTCGCGGTGGCCGCCGCGATCAATCTCGATCCGCAATTGGTGGCCGTGCTGCCCGCCGGACCGATGCGGCAGTTCACCTGGGCGGGGCCGGCGCCCGTCCTCGATCCCCTCCCGCGGTGGGTGCGTGCCGACGTTCTGAGCACCGGTGATCTCACCATCGGGGGCCGCACGGTGCCGGGCGAGGGAAACCGTGCCCGCGAGGTCCAGGGGCTGCTGCTCGACGGCGCACCGGCCGAACAGCTCACCGGCGCGGGCGTCGGCTGGGTGATCGCCCAGATCGGCAGTCGCGGCGAAATGGGTTCGGCCGCAAAGACACTCGCGTCCCTACCGGTGATCTACCGCGACGGCGAGATCGTCCTGTACCGCGTCGGCGGTCACTCACCCGCGGCCGTCCCGTCGCACCGCCGGCTCGCCATCGCGGCGCACCTGGCCTGGCTGGCGGTGCTGGCCGGCGGGGCCGCCGGCATGGTCGCGGCCCGGCTGCGGGCCCGGCGCTGATCCCGCGCTGATTCCGGTCTGTTTTCAGCGCTGGCTGCGACGTTGTGCGAGTGACCCTCGCAGAGGGTGCTGAAATCGAATGTGGCCACCGCCCGCTCAGCGCCGCAGGCCTTCCCAGTTCACCGTCGCCGCGAACGGTTGACCGCCGTTGCGCTGCGCCTTGACATGCCCGTACGGGTCGATCGGCCCGCAGTGTCGGGCCACCGCCTCCATCACCGCGACCTGCAGGTCGCTGCGCGCGTAGTCCAGGCCGTGGTGCTGCAGTTGGTCGCTCACCATCATCTTGCGGGCGATCGGGTCGGCCATCGCATAGTCGTCACACGTGGCAGCGGAACCCGAACTGCCGCAACCGACCACCGCCAGGAGAACCGCGACGACAAGGGCCGGTCGGGCCGTGCTCACCGAAGGCCGCTGACCCGGCGGCCGGACGTCACCGCCTGCAGCACGCCGAGCATCGCGTCGGCGCTCTGCTGCCACGAGAACTCCGCGATGCGGGCCTGTGCCTTGCGGCCGAGTTCCTCGCGCAACACGTCGTCGGCCAGCAGTTCCTCGAGCCGTTCGGTGAGCTCGCGGCTGTCGTCGACCAGGATGCCGGTGACGCCGTCGACGATCGAGTCGGTCAGGCCCCCGGAGGACCGGTAGCCGATCGTGGGAACGGCGTGCTGGGCGGCTTCGACCACCGCGAGGCCCCAGCCTTCCTTGCGCGACGGCAGTAGATGCACCCAACAGCGTTGCACCACTTGATGTTTGGTGACATCGTCGATGTGGCCGTGGAATGTAACGGCGTCGGCGATGCCCAGCAGTTCGGCGTGTGCGGTGAGCCGGTCGTGCCACCACCCGCCACCCACGATGTCCAGGTGCAGGCCGGGAATCCGGTCTCGCAGGGCGGCGACGGCGTCGAGCGCGTCCTCGATCTGCTTGTGCGGTACCAGCCGGGACAGCACCGCCACGCGCGGGGCGGCCGCGCGCGGAGCACTCAGGGTGACCTCCGGCGCGGGGTCCAACCCGTTGCGCACCACCGCGATCCGCTCGGCTGCGACGTCGAGGGCGGCGAGGTCACGCATCGACGGCAGCGACACCGTCACGTACTGGTTGTGCCGGTGCAGGCGCGGCGAGAGCCGGGACTCCACGAACCAGCCGAACCGGCCCGTCCAACGGCCGGCCACCGGCCACTGCTCACGATGGCAGTGATGCACCAGCACCACCGACCGGCTGCCGTAGGCCAACCGCGCCAGGAACGGGATACCGTTCTGCGCGTCGATGACGACGTCGGGACGGACGTGCCGCAGCGGACCCAGGCCGACTCTGGCCAGCACCATCGCCAGACCGGCCCAGATGTAGACCGAGTACGGTCCGCCGCCGCGGCTGATGCGCACGCCGTCGACGACGCCCCGCCGGGGGGCACCCGGGTAGCGCGCCGTCCGCAGCGTCACGGCCACGCCCGAGGCCGCCAGCTGCGCGCCGATGCGCTGCAGATAGGTTTCGCTGCCGCCGCCCTGCGGATGCCCGGTGTCGCGCCAGCACAGCATCAGCACCGAGCGCACGGCGGGGTCCAGCGGCGACGAACGAGAGGACATTGGTGCCCAAGCCTAGCTGCGTAGGGTTGCCCGGGTGACCACCGCCGAGCCGTTCGCCCGCCGGGCGAGCCTGACCCGCGCGGTGCGGCTGCTCGCGGAGTTCCGGTTCGAGCAGTCCGATCCGGCCCGGTTCTACGGCGCACTGGCGCACGACACCGCCGACATGGTCGCCGACCTGTGGCGCGGGACCACAGGCGCCGATCTGCGCGGCCGCACGGTGCTCGACGTCGGCGGCGGCCCCGGCTACTTCGCGGACGCGTTCGCCGCCCGCGGCGCGCGCTACGTCGGGGTGGAGCCCGATCCGGCCGAGATGCATGCGGCCCCCGGGACGGCAGGACGGCGCGGGACGTTCGTGCGCGCTTCGGGCCTGGCGCTGCCGTTCGCCGACGCCGGCGTGGACGTCTGCCTGTCGTCCAACGTCGCCGAGCATGTGCCGCGGCCCTGGCAGCTGGGCAACGAGATGCTGCGCGTGACGCGGCCCGGCGGGCTGGCGGTGCTGTCCTACACGGTGTGGCTGGGCCCGTTCGGCGGCCACGAGACGGGCCTGGCGCACTATCTCGGCGGCGCGCGCGCCGCGGCCCGGTACACCCGCAGACACGGCCATCCGCCGAAGAACAACTACGGATCGTCGTTGTTCGCGGTGTCGGCCGCCGACGGGCTGGCATGGGCCGAGAGCACCGGCGCCCTCGTCGCCGCATTTCCCCGCTACCACCCGCGATGGGCCTGGCCGGTGACCCGGATACCCGGGGTGCGGGAGTTTCTGGTGAGCAATCTGGTGCTCGTGCTTTCACCTTCTGGGGCCTAGCAGCCCCCCAGACTGGAACCTGTTCTTGTTTCCCGGCGGACTCGGTAGGGTGTGCGCTATGACACAGACCGCTGAGACCACCGCCGTGAAGACGGAATACGACAAGCTGTTCATCGGCGGCCGGTGGGCCGAGCCGTCGACCTCCGATGTCATCCAGGTGTTCTCCCCCGCGACCGGCGCGAAGGTCGGCCAGGTGCCGCTGGCGGCGAAGGCCGACGTCGACGCCGCCTGCGCGGCCGCACGCAAGGCCTTCGACGAGGGCCCTTGGCCGCGGATGACCCCCAAGGAGCGGGAGGCCGTGCTGGCCAAGGCCACCGCGCTGATCGAGGCCGACGCCGACTCGTTCAAGAAGCTGCTGGCGCTCGAGACCGGCCAGCCGCAGACGATCGTCGACATGATGCAGTACGGCGCCGCGATGTCGACGCTGAACTTCTACGCCACGGCCGCCGACAAGTTCGCCTGGAAGGACATCCGCGACGGCATCTACGGCCAGACCCTGGTGATCAAGGAGCCGATCGGCGTCGTCGGCGCCGTCGTCGCCTGGAACGTGCCGTTCTTCCTGGCGGCCAACAAGCTGGGCCCGGCGTTGCTGGCCGGCTGCACCATCGTGCTCAAGCCCGCCGCCGAGACCCCGCTGACCACCAATCTGATGGCCGAGAAGTTCGCCGAGGCCGGCCTGCCCGAGGGCGTGCTGTCGGTGGTGCCCGGCGGCCCGGAGACCGGTCGAGCGCTGACCGACAACCCCGCGCTGGACAAGTTCACCTTCACCGGCTCGTCCGCGGTCGGCAAGGAGATCGGCAAGATCGCCGCCGAGAAGCTCAAGCCGTGCACGCTGGAACTGGGCGGCAAGTCCGCGGCCATCATCCTCGAGGACGCCGACCTGGACTCCACCCTGCCCATGCTGCTGTTCTCCGGGCTGATGAACACCGGGCAGGCCTGCGTCGGGCAGACCCGCATCCTGGCGCCGCGGTCGCGCTACGACGAGGTCGTCGAGAAGATCGGAAATGCGGTGGCCGCCATGCCCGTCGGCATGCCCGACGACCCGACGGCCGCGGTCGGCCCGCTGATCTCCGAGAAGCAGCGCGACCGTGTCGAGGGCTATATCAAGAAGGGCGTCGAGGAGGGTGCGCGCATCGTCACCGGCGGCGGCCGTCCCGAGGGCCTGGACTCCGGGTGGTTCGTGCAGCCCACGGTCTTCGCCGACGTCGACAACTCGATGACCATCGCGCAGGAGGAGATCTTCGGACCCGTCCTCGTCGTGATTCCCTACGAGGACGAGGCCGACGCGGTCCGCATCGCCAACGACTCGGTCTACGGGCTCGCCGGCTCGGTGTACACGACCGACAACGCCAAGGCGCTGGAGATCGCATCGCAGATCCGCACCGGGACCTACGGCGTCAACATGTACGCGTTCGACCCGGGCGCACCGTTCGGCGGCTACAAGAACTCCGGCGTCGGCCGCGAGTGCGGGCCGGAGGGCATCGCCGGGTACACCGAGTCCAAGAGCGTGCTGCTGCCGTTCGGGTACACCCCGGAAATCTGACGGGCCGGCGTGACCGAAGCACCCCCTATACCGCTATCTATTTAGCGGTATAGACTTCGGTCATCGCGTTACACGTTTCTCGTCACACGTAAATCAACCCCTGGGAGAACAACATGGCCGCACCGAGCAAGGCCGCGATCGTCGCGGCAGCCCGCAGCCCGATCGGCACCGCACGCAAGGGCACGCTGGCCAACATGCCGGCGATCGAGGTGGCCAAGCCGATCGTGGCCGCGGCCGTCGAACGCTCGGGCCTGGACGCAGTCGATTTCGAGGACCTGATCCTGGCCGAGAGCCTGCAGGGCGGCGGCGACAGCGCCCGCTACATCGCCGTCGACCTCGGCTTCGAGAGCATCCCGGGCGCGGCCGTCAATCGCCAGTGCGCGTCCAGCCTGGCCGCCATCGCATTCGGCGCCGGACAGATCGCCTCCGGCATGAGCCGGCACATCCTGGCCGGCGGCATGGAGTCGCTGTCGAACATGCCGCAATTCCTCAAGCGCAAGGCGTTCACGACGGGCAAGGAGGCCGGCGATTTCGAGCGCTTCGCGCCGATGTCCAACCCGATCGACTGCCCGGACGCGCCGCCGTTCGACATGTCGATCACCGTCGCGCACAACTGTGCGACCGAGTACGGCCTCACCCGTGAGGATCAGGACGCCTGGGCGCTGCGGAGCCATCAGCGCGCGGTCAAGGCGGTCGACGCCGGATCGTTCGTCGACGAGATCGTGCCGATCGCGGTGCCCCAGCAGGACGGTTCCACCGTCACCTTCGCCGAGGACGAGCACCCGCGCCGCGACACCTCGATGGAGACGCTGGCGGGACTGAAGGTGCTGCACCCGGAGATCGAAGGCTTTTCGGTGACCGCGGGCAACTCGTCGGGAACCAACGACGCGGCGGCCGTCGTCGCGTTGGCCTCCGCCGGCACCCAGCAGCCGGTCCTGGCCAACATCCTGTCCTGGTCGCAGATCGGCCTGCCGCCCAAGCGCACCGGCAGCGGCCCGATCTACGCCATCCCGAAGGCGCTGGACCTGGCCGGTCTGAAAATCTCCGACGTCGCCCTGTTCGAGATCAACGAGGCGTTCGCGGCGCAGGCCGTCGCCTGCACCCGCCAGCTCGGCCTGGACGAGGACATCGTCAACGTCTACGGCTCCGGCATCAGCCTGGGACACCCGATCGCGGCCACCGGTGCGCGCATGGTCACCTCGGCCATCCACGAGCTGCGTCGCCGCGGCGGCGGTATCGGCGTGTTGTCGATGTGCGCCGGGGGCGGCATGGGTGCCGCGATGGTGATCGAAGTCGTCTAGCGGTCCTACACTGCGCTCTCGTGGGCCACTACAAGAGCAACGTCCGTGACCTCGTGTTCAACCTCGTCGAGGTGCTACACCTGGAGAAGGTGCTCGCCAGTGGCGAGTTCGGCGACCTCGACGTCGACACCGTGCGCGAGATGCTCAGTGAGGCAGCTCGTTTGGCCGAGGGGCCGGTGGCCGACTCGTTCGCCGAAGCCGACCGGCACCCGCCCGTGTTCGACCCGCAGACGCACTCGGTGACGCTTCCCGACGCATTCACCGAGTCCTTCCGGGCCTGGGTGGGCGGGGAGTGGTTCCGCATCGGGCTGGACGAGGCGGTCGGCGGCGTCCCGGCGCCCGCGATGGTCGCCTGGGCGCTCAACGAGCTGCCACTGGGTGCGCAGCCGGCCGTGTTCATGTACCTGGCCGGCCCGATCCTGGCCAACATCCTCCACCACGTGGGCAACGAGCAGCAGAAGCACTGGGCCGCAACGGCGGTCGAACGCCAGTGGGGCGCCACCATGGTGCTCACCGAACCCGACGCGGGTTCGGATGTCGGCGCCGGCCGGACGAAGGCCGTCCAGCAACCCGACGGCACCTGGCACATCGACGGCGTCAAGCGGTTCATCACCAGCGGGGACTCGGGTGACCTGTTCGAGAACATCCTGCACTTCGTGCTGGCCCGCCCCGAGGGCGCCGGGCCGGGCACCAAGGGGCTGAGCCTGTTCCTCGTGCCGAAGTTCCATTTCGACCCGCAGACCGGCGAGCCCGGGGAGCGCAACGGGGTGTTCGTCACCAACCTCGAGCACAAGATGGGCCTGAAGGTTTCGGCCACCTGTGAACTGGCCTTCGGCCAGCACGGCACCCCGGCGGTGGGTTGGCTGGTGGGTGATGTCCACAACGGCATCGCGCAGATGTTCAAGGTCATCGAGCACGCGCGAATGATGGTGGGCACCAAGGCGATCGGCACCCTGTCCACCGGCTATCTCAATGCGCTGGAGTATGCCAGGACCCGGGTTCAGGGTGCCGACCTGGCCGAGATGACAAACAAGACGGCCCCGCGCGTGACGATCATCCACCACCCGGACGTGCGCCGTGCGCTGATGACGCAGAAGGCCTATGCCGAAGGGCTGCGCGCACTGTATCTCTACACCGCGGCACATCAGGACGCGGCCGCCGCCGCGGTCATCTCCGGTGCCGACGCGACGATGGCCGGCCGCGTCAACGACCTGCTGTTGCCGATCGTCAAAGGTGTTGGCTCCGAACGGGCCTACCAGTGCCTGACCGAATCACTGCAGACCTTCGGCGGATCGGGATACCTGCAGGACTATCCGATCGAGCAGTACATTCGCGACGCCAAGATCGACTCGCTCTACGAGGGCACCACCGCGATCCAGGCCCAGGATTTCTTCTTCCGCAAGATCGCCCGTGACCAGGGCGCCGCGCTGGACCATGTGATCGGGCAGATCGATGCGTTCCTCGGCCTCGACGTCGCGGACCCGGAGCTCACCTGCGCGCGGGAGCAGCTTGGCGCCGCCGTGTCCGACGTCAAGGCGATGGCCGGCGCACTGACCGGCTACCTTATTGCGTCCCAACAGGATTCGCGGGAGCTGTACCGACTCGGCCTGGAATCGGTGCGCTTCCTGCTGGCTGTCGGCGATCTGCTGATCGGGTGGCTGCTGCTGCACCAGGCGCAGATCGCGTCGGGCGCCCTAGCCGATGACCTGCCGACGGCCGAAGCCGATTTCTACGAGGGCAAGATCGCCGCCGCGGTCTTCTTCGCCATGACGGTGCTGCCCCGGCTGTCGGCCGACCGGCGCGTCGTCGCGGCCACCGATCTGGCGCTCATGGACGTCCGCGAGGGCGCGTTCTGAGCTGCTTCGACGCTTAGTCGGAGGCGGGAAGCGGCTTGGCTTCCTTGAGCGACAACGGCGTCTCGCCGACCGTCAGGGTGCCCTGGCCGGCCTTGGTGACCAGCAGCTCGGCGCCGGCGTCGTCGACGTAGCGCTTGCCCATCACGGTGCCGCCGGCGAAATTCGGGTCGATATCGGCCGGGCTCTTCTCGGCGTCCAGCGCGATCATCGGTGTGCCACCGCAGCGCAGATCGCCGAGGGACTCGGCCGACTTCACGACGATCACCTGGGTGTCGTCGACCTGGCTCTGCAGGCGGGTGCCGTTCTTCACCATCGTTGTGTCCTCACTGACTGTCGGGGTCTGGTGCGTCGAGACTTGCCAGCATGTCCTGGATCTCGCGCCGCAGCACCTTGCCGGTCGCGTTGGTGGGCAACTCGTCACGGAAGACTACTCGGTCCGGCGTGCGAGACCCCCGCAGTGCGCTGCGCACATGTTCGCGCAGTTCGGCCGGGTCGGGGTCGATTCCGGCGACCGGGACGACGACGGCGACGATCTCCTGACCCCACTCGGGGTGTTCGGCGCCCACGACGGCGACCTCGTGCACGTGCGCGTGCTCGACGAGGACGTCCTCGATCTCCGCCGGGGCGATGTTCTCCCCGCCGCGGATGATCGTGTCGTCGGACCGGCCGCCGAGGAAGAGGTAACCCTCGTCGTCGAGCATCGCGATGTCGCGGGTCGGGAACCAGCCGTTCTCGTCGAGCACCGATCCGATCCCCGTGTACCGGCCGGACACCTGCTCGCCGCGCACGAACAACTCCCCGGTTTCCCCGGGGCCGAGCACGGTGCCGGCTTCGTCGCGGATCTGCACCTCGATCCCGGCGACGGGCTGACCTACCGACCCGAGGCGCCGCGCGACGGTCTGGTCGGAATGGCCGTGCGCGTCACGGTGATCGTCCGGGGTGAGCACCGCGATGGTCGAACTCGTTTCGGTCAGCCCGTAGGCGTTGACGAAGCCGACGTCCGGCAGCAGCTGCAGGGCCTTGCGCACCAGCGGCAGGCCGACCTTCGATCCGCCGTAGGCCAGGTTGCGCAGCGAGGGCAGCGGGGTGCCGTCGACCTCGAGCACCTTGACGATGCGGTCCAGCATGGTCGGCACGACGGTGGCCGTGGTGACGGCCTCCTCGTTGACCAGCCGCACCCACTCGGCGGCGTCGAAGCTGGGCAGGTACACCATCTTTCGGCCCGCGTAGAGATTCGAGAGCGCAGCGCTGACCCCGGCGATGTGGTACGGCGGAACGCAGATCAACGCCGCGTCGGTCGGTTCGGCGGCGCCGAACTCCACCGTGCCGGTGATGTAGCTGGTCAGGTTGTTGTGCGTCAGCTCGACGGCTTTCGGGGCCGAGGTGGTGCCCGAGGTGAACAGCACCACGCCCACCGCGTCGGGGTCGGGGAACTCCGCGGCCGGTTCGGCGGTGCGGGCCGCGGCCAGGAACTCGTCGGAGTCCAGCACCGCCTTACCGGCCGAGCCGATCATGTCGCGGTAGCGGGCGTCGACCACCACCAACGGTGACGGCAGCCGCTCGATCAGGGCCTGGATGCCGTCGGCGGACAGCCGGTAGTTGATCGGGGTGAACGTGCGGCCGGACCGGGCCGAGGCGAACAGCAGCAGCGGAAGCATCGCCCCGCCGGCGCCCACGTAGGCGACATGCTCGCAACCGGATGACTCGATGACGCCGGCGCCGCCGTCGGCGAGGTCGGACAGCTGCTGGGTGGTCAATCGGACGTCGCCCGACACGACGGCCAGCCGGTCGGGGTCGCCGGAAACGGCCATCTCGAGGAGAAGCGAAATACTCATCTCACACCAACGGTAGACGGGAAGCGCATGCGTGAAAACACTATATAGTTAGCTCTTTCCGGCCGGCCAGCAGGGTCGAGCCCCTGAGCCAAAGCCCGGAGTCCGCCGCGCTCCTGCCTTCGATCGGCCCGTTGACCGCGCGGCAGGTCCGCGGTCGGTTAATCTGTAAAACAGTTAGTCATTTCGGAAGGACGCTTAGGACGTTTATGGAGGTCACCAGCCTTCGCGAGCCCAAGATGGCCGATCGCGTGGCCACCGTGCTACGCAAGATGTTCATTCGCGGCGACATCCCGCTCGGCACCATGCTGCCGCCGGAATCGGAGTTGATGGAACAGTTCGGCGTGTCCCGGCCGACCCTGCGGGAAGCGTTCCGGGTGCTCGAATCCGAATCACTGATCGAGGTGCAGCGCGGGGTCCGCGGCGGCGCCCGGGTCACCAGCCCGACCAAACAGACGCTGGCGCGCTACGCCGGCCTCATCCTCGAGTACGAGGGCGTCACGCTCAAGGATGTCTACGACGCCCGCGCCGCGCTGGAAGCCGACATGATCAGAAGGCTGGCCACCGATCCCGAACCGGAGACCATCGCCGCGCTGGAAGCCGCACTGACACCCGCCGACGCCGACATCTCCGACGAGCAGTCCCGGGTTGCGCTCGCCGAATTCCACATCGCCATCGCCGAGCTGTGCAGGAACAGGACCCTGCAGATGGTCAACGAGATGCTCTACCACCTGATCGCCCGGGCGACCCGCTCGATGCGACCCACGGGCAGCCGGGCCGAACGGGCGTGGAAACGGTCGATGAAGGCACACGCTCAGGTGGTGGACCTGATCAAGGCCGGTGATGCCGACGGTGCCGTCGCGTTCTGGCGGGCCCACCTGGAGCGCACCGAGAAGGACGCGCTGACCGGCCCGGCCTTGTCGACGGTAGTCGACCTGCTGGAGTGAGCACGCAGTAGCCGGTCACCCCGCGAGGTCACCTTGGGTTGAGGCGGCGCCTCCAGTCCCCGGCGCCCATCAGACGCGCGGCGCGGGTCATCAGTGCGATGTTGCGCCCCTTCGTCGGGCACCAGTAGATCTCCGAGGGCAGATTGAACCGTTCCTCGATGATCGACTTGCTCCAGCAGCACTTGCGGATTCCGCTGGCCCCGCCGTGGCGCGCACCCGATCCGGAGTCGCGGCGGCCACCGAACGGAACCGGTCATGAAGGGCTACTGGCGGAACCCCGCCGCCACAGCCGACGCGATACGCGACGGCTGGCTGCACACCGGCGATCTCATGCGGGTGCACCGCGACGGCGCCCTGCAGTTGGTGGACCGGCTCAAGGACGTGATCATCACCGGCGGACGCAACGTGTATCCGGCCGAGGTCGAACAGGCGTTGGCCACCCATCCGGACGTCGCCGACGTCGCGGTGTTCGGCCGGCCCCATCCCGAGTGGGGCGCCACCGTGACGGCGATCGCCACCGTGGTGGCGGGCTCTGAGGTGACGGCGGAGCAACTACGCGCGCACTGCCGCCACCTGCTCGCCGACTACAAAGTCCCGCGGGAGATCGGGTTCGGCGCCGTGCCGCGCAACGCGACCGGCAAGCTGCAGAAGCATCTGCTGCGGCCGGGCGGCACCGGCCCGACGGGCTGACGGCCCGCGCTACGTGCCGGTCCAATGCGGCGCGCGCTTCTCGGCGAACGCGACCGCACCCTCCTGGGCGTCCTTGGACATGAACACCGGAGCGAGGATCTTCATCTGCTCGGTCCACTGCTCCTCGGACCCCCAGTAGCGGGATTCGACGACGATCTTCTTGGTCGCGGCCACCGCCAGCGGGCCGTTGGCGGTGATCTTCTCCGCCAGTGCGACGGCGGCGTCCAGCGCGCCGCCGGGTTCGGCCAGTGCACTGACGAGTCCCAGTTCGTGGGCGCGCTCGGCAGACAGGTTGTCACCGGTGAGCGCAAGCTCCATCGCGATTGCGTACGGGATGCGTTGCGGCAGCCGCAGCAGGCCGCCGCCGCCGGCGACCAGGCCCCGCTTGACCTCCGGGATGCCGAAGGCCGAATCGCGCGACGCGACGATCAGGTCGCAGGACAACGCCACCTCGGTACCGCCGGCCAGGGCGTAACCCTCGACCGCGGCGATCAGTGGCTTGGCGGGCGGCTTCTGGGTGAAGCCCAGCCCGCGTCCGTCGATGTCGCAACGCTCGCCGCGGGCGAACGCCTTGAGGTCCATGCCGGCGCAGAACGATCCGCCCGCTCCGGTGACGATGCCGACCGACAGGCCGGGCTCCGCGTCGAGGCGGTCCATCGCGTCGGCCAGACCCTGGCTGACCGCGAGGTTGACCGCATTCTTCGCCCTGGGGCGGTTGATGGTGACAATGAGGATCCGGTCGCGCTGTTCGACCAGGACGGCGGGTTCAGTGGTTTCGTCGCTCACGCCGCCCATCGTAAAGCGCACGGTAATAGCGACGGGAGGGTGGATCCGGTTACGGTCGGTGCACGGTGGGTACCATCCAACTAGAACACGTTCCAGTTTTCCCCGAGGGAGTCATTTTGAGCACCAGGAAGACCGATGGCGATGCCGACGGGGGCGACGTCGCCGAATTCTCCAAGGGCGAGATCACCAAGTGGGATCCGGAGCTGACGAAACGCGTGATGGGCGTGATCCGGCCGCTGATGAAATTATGGCACCGCTGCGAGGTGCGCGGCCTCGACATCTTCCCGCCCGGCGGCGCGCTGGTGGTGTCCAACCACTCCGGCGGCATGTTCGCGATCGACGTGCCGGTGTTCGCCACCGGGTTCTACGAGAGGTTCGGCTACGACCGGCCCATCTTCACGCTCACGTTCGACCTGGTTCTCACCGGTCCGACCGGCGGCTTCTTCCGCAAGACCGGCTTCATCAAGGCCAACCACGAGAACGCCGACGAGGCGCTGCGCTCCGGCGGCGTCGTCGTGGTGTTCCCCGGCGGCGACTACGACGCCTACCGGCCCAGCACCGCACGGAACACGATCGACTTCGACGGGCGCACCGGATACGTGCGTGCCGCCCTGAACGCCGGGGTGCCGATCGTACCCGTCGTGGGCATCGGGGGTCAGGAGACCCAGCTGTATCTGACGCGCGGCAGCGAGCTGGCCAAACTGCTGCGGCTGGACAAGTTTTTCCGGGCCAAGATCATGCCGGTGTCGTTCGGCTTCCCGTTCGGCCTGTCCGCCGTGCTGCCGGTCAACGTGCCGCTGCCGGCCAAGGTCGTGCAGCAGGTGCTCGAGCCGATCGACGTCGTCGCGCAGTTCGGCGAGGATCCCGACATCGACGAGGTCGACGCACACGTGCGCCAGGTCATGCAGGCCGCCCTGGACGAACTGGCCGCTGAGCGGCGCCTGCCGGTGATCGGCTAGCCGGCTGGCGCCATCGCTTTCTCGACGACGGTCAGTTTTTCGGAAAGACCTGCCGCACAGCGGATTTCGACCAGTTCATCCACCATCGCGGTGGTGATCTCATGGGCGTCGCGCACCGACTGCAGATCGGTGATGACCGAGATGTTGAGCTGGTCGACGTAGCTCCACACGGTGATGTTTATCCCGCTGCCCGCCGTCAGCGGACCGACCGAGTAGATCTCGGTGACCAGCGCACCCCCCACCCGGCCGTACTCCCGCGGCCCGGGGACGTTGGAGATGTTCAGGTTCAGCACCTTGTTCTGGCCGTCCTTCATGGCTAGGCGCTTGAACAGGACCTCCATCCCCGCCGGCGGCATGTAGTTGGACCAGCGGCTGACCAGCTCCGGACCGATCAGCAGATTGGTCTCCTTGGCCAGGATCGCGTCCTCGTGCGCCTTGCGTACCCGCTCCAGCGGATCGGCCAGATCGATCGGCACCGGCATCATCACCCCGGTGAACCGGTTGCCCGAAATGCGCTCCGACGAGAAGTCGAAGCTCACCGGCACCGACGCAAGCAGCGGATGATCGGCATGTCCGTCGTAGCGCACGGACGCCTTGCGCAACGCGCCGGCGGACAACGCGAGCACCAGGTCGTTGATCGACACGCCCAGTGCGTTCTTGGTCTCCTTGATGTCGTCCAGCGCCAGCGAGGCGGTCGCGAAGCGGCGCCGCGGAGTCAGCACGTGGTTCATGAAGCTCGGCGGCGGGGTGAACGGCATGGTCAGGTTCAGTCCGAGCTTCCGCGAGCTGCGGCGCACCCGGTTGATGCCGGCCACGGTGTAGGCGACCGTCGACGGGACCTCCGCCAGGTGCCGGAAGTGGTCGCGCCACGCCGAGCGCACCAACTCGAACTTCGTTGGCGCGGGATCGGTTTCGTAGTTCTCGTCGTCGCCGTCGTGGTCCTCGAAGCCGGGCTGCAGGTCCATGCCGAGGGCGAGCAGGTTGGCCGCCGCCACCCCGTCCGCCAGTGCGTGATGCACCTTGTTGACGACGGCGATGCGGCCGTCGGCCAACCCGTCGACGAAGTACATCTCCCACAGCGGGCGGCTGCGGTCCAGCGGCGTGCTGGCGATCTCACCGATGGCGTCGTCGAGCTGCCGGCGGCCACCCGGGGCCGGCAGGGTCAGCGGCCGGACGTGGTAATCGAGGTCGACGTGGACGTTCTCCCGCCACATCGGGTGGTGGAACTTGAACGGAATGTCGACCAGTTCGTAGCGCAACGGATACAACTTGTGCAGCCGGGCGTTGATCACGTGCCGGAAGTCGTCGATCCCGAAGGACCGGCCGCCCATGTCGACGAGTTCGATGATCGCGATCTTCAGGGTGTGCATGTGCACATTGGGCGCCTCGCTGTAGAGCAGAAATGCGTCCCATCCGGTCAGGCGTTTCATGTTGCCTGGATCACCACCTCACACCTCACCTAAACCGAGGAGGGTACCCAATGGTTGGTGATTCAGATGACCTGTTTGGCATCCGTCGCCGCGCGGACCCGGTGGATCTGGTTGAGGAACAGCCCGATCGCGGTGGCCGTCGGCCCGGTCCGGGTGCCGTCCAGCATGTCGAAACCGTGTCCGGCGCCGGGCAGTTCGACGTAGCCCACCGGCGAGCGGGACACCTCGCTCAGCCGGTTTACGAAGCTTCGGGCCTGGTCGACCGGGATCACCGTGTCACCGCTGCCGTGAATCACCAGGAACGGCGGCGCGTCGGGGTGTACCCGGGCGATGGGCGAGGCGTCGCGGAAAACCTCGGGGGCGTCGTCGATGCGGCGTTTGACAACGACGCGCTCGAGAAACTCGACGAAGCGCTGACGTTCCACCGTGGAGCGGTCTTCCCAGTCGTAGCGGCCGTAGATGCCGACGACCGCGTCGACGGAGGTGTCGGAACCCTCGGGCAGGTGCGCGTCGAGTTCGGCGTCGCCGGCGGTCAGGCCGGCCAGAGCGGCCAGGTGCCCGCCGGCCGAACAGCCCGCGATGGTCACGAACTCGCGGTCGCCGCCGAACCGGTCCACGTTCGCACGGGCCCAGGCGATCGCTGTCTTGACGTCGTCGAGGTGCCGCGGCCACGGATTGTTGGGCGACACCCGGTAGTCCACCGACAGGCACACCCAGCCGTTGGCCGCCAGATGAGCCATCAGCGCGTAGCCCTGAAGGATGCGACTGCCGTGCACCCAGGCACCGCCGGGCACGAAGATCATCACCGGCGCCGAATGCGCCGCCAGGTCGTCCCGGCGCCAGACATCCAGCAGCTGCGACGGGTGGTCGCCGTAGCGCACCGACGTCCGGTGGACGTGTCTGCGGTGCCGCAACGCCTTGAACACCGGCGCGCCGCGTTCCGGCGCCGGCCACTCGACCGCCAGGTCGGCCTCGGGTACGACGCCGCGCAGACCGGCCCGCGACACGTGGTGCGTCTGCTCCCGCTGCCCGCGCCGCACACCGCTCGAATCGGGCCGCAGACAGGACTTCACGCTCGCGGTGATCAGATCCGGCGCGTGCCGGAAGCCCCAGAGCCCCATCGCCGCCAACCCGCCCACCGGCTCGAGGTGCTTACCAACCACCGGCAACGACGCCGAGGCGGTGGCCATCGCGATCAGGTAGTCGCCGGGTTTCGCCCGCAGCAGCCACTGAATGTGGTCGAGCCGAACCGTCATGGGGGCGGAGCGTACCCGCTTTGACGTCCGAGGGTAACCCGCATTATGTTTACAAATTCCGCAGGCTGTCCACAACTTCCCCGGTGAGGGCGTGTCGGACCGCGACACGCCGCCGATACCGCTGGCGAGTCGGCACAGTCGGCGTCCGTAAGGTCGGGCCGGTGAGCCTCAGCGAGTTCCACCCCGAACTGCGGTCCAAGACGCGGGTGATCCCCAAGGCACCCATCCGCCCGCTGACCCTGCCCATCTTCCGGGTGCTGTCCCACCGGCGCACCGACCTGGCCGGCCTGCCGCCCGCCTGGATCGGCGTCGGGTCGCTGGACCTTTTCCACGACGAGGACCTCGCCTACGCCGAACGGTTGCGCGCGGCCGGCGTCCCGTGCGAAACCCTGATGGTGCCGGGTGCATTCCACGGCTTCGACTCCCTGGCGCCGCACACCCGGGTGGCCGCCGACTTCTTCGACAGTCAATGCGAGATGCTGCGGAAGAATCTGGCGGACCATCGGTGACCACCGAACATCGGGCCCTGCGGGACGCCGTCGCCGGCCTGCTCGAGAAACGCTCGCCGGAAACCCGGGTGCGGGAATTGATGGCCACCGACACCGGCTACGACGAGGCCAGCTGGCGCGACATTGCGGATATGGGCCTGCTCGGCCTTGCCGTCGCGGACACCCACGGCGGGACCGGCGCGGGCCACACCGAGATGGGCATCGTCATGGAGGAGATGGGCCGTGTCCTGCTCTGCGCGCCGTTCCTGTCGACGGCGGTGCTGGCCCCGGCGCTGCTGACGGCGACCGGCGACACCACCGAGCAGGCGCAGGTGCTGCCGCGGATCGCGGCCGGATCGGCGATCGTCACCCTGGCCTACGCTGAGGGCACATCGGCTCTGATCCCCGACCCGATCCGGACCCAGGCCCGCCGCACCGCTGACGGGTGGACGCTGACGGGAATCAAGAACTACGTGCTCGACGGCGTGGTCGCCGACCTGATCTACGTGCTGGCGGCCACCGACGACGGGCCCGCCGTCTTCGCGGTGCCCCGTCATGCCGACGGCATGACGGCGACGACGCTCAGCACCGTCGACTCGACCCGCAAGCAATGCTCGTTGCAGCTCACGGACACCCCGGCCCGGATGGTCGGTGAACGCGACTGTGGATCAACGGCATTCGCGACAGCCCTGGAGGCCGGCGGGATTGCGCTGATCAGCGAGCAGGCCGGCGGCGCGCAGCACGCGGTTCGCATGGCCGCGGCCTACGCCGGCACCCGCTTTCAGTTCGCCCGCGCGATCGGGAGCTTTCAGGCGGTCAAGCACATGTGTGCCGACATGCTCACCGACGCCGAATCGGCCGTCACGGCGGCACGGCATGTCGCGGCCGCCTACGACGCAACGGCACCGGACCGCGCGGCCGATCTGGCTCTGGCACAGGCCTTCTGCTCGGATGCGTTCGTCTTCGTCGCCGCCACGAACATCCAGGTGCACGGCGGCATCGGCTTCACCTGGGAGCACCCCGCTCACCTGTACCTGCGCCGCGCGCGCAGCAACGCCCAGCTGTTCGGCGAACCGTCACACCACCGGGAACGCTATCTGCGGCTGAAAGGAGTCTGAGATGCCCGAGACGAGCGACATCCGCGCAGAGGTGCGACAGTGGCTGGCCGCCAACTGGACTCCCGGCATGGACCGCGACCGATGGGCCGACCTGGTCCTCGACGCCGGATGGTCGGCGCCGTCGTGGGAGCAGCAATGGTGGGGGCGCGCCCTGTCCGACCCCGAATCCCGCATTGTCGCAGCAGAATTCAACGCCGTCGGAGCACCCGGTGCCGGTCACGACCGAGCCAACCTGTTCGCCTGCACACTGCATGACGAAGGCACGGACGAGCAGAAGCACCGCCTGATCCCGCCGTCATTGCGCGGCGAGTCCAAGTGGTGCCTGCTCTACAGCGAGCCCGGTGCCGGGTCGGATCTCGCGGGCCTGCGCACCCGCGCCGACCGCGACGGGGACCGGTTCGTCGTCAACGGCCAGAAAGTGTGGACGTCGTTCGCGGTCATAGCCGATTACGGGCTGCTGATCGCACGCACCGACTGGGATGTGCCCAAGCACAAGGGAATCAGCTTCTTCATGCTGCCGATGCGCCAGCCCGGCGTCGAGGTCCGACCGATCCACCAGATCACCGGCGAGTCGGAGTTCAACGAGGTGTTCCTCACCGACGCAGTGGTTCCGGCCCAGAACATGGTCGGTGCGCAGGGCGACGGCTGGCGGGTGCTGCAGACTGCGCTGAGCTACGAACGACGGCTGATGGGCGACCTGGCGCGCACCTCGCGCACGGCCCGGAAACCGCGGGAGGAAGAGGATTCGCTGATCGCTCTCGCCCGCGGGTACGGCAAGCTCGCCGACGCACACACTCGCCAGCAGATCGCCCGGATCCACGAGCTCACCGCCGTGAACAAGTGGAACACCCAGCGCGCCAAGGTCTCCGGCAAGATCGAAGCCGCCACCCTACTGTCGTTCGGCAAACTGTCGATGTCACGGATCCTGCACGAGACCGCGCGGGTTGAGACCGGCATCCTCGGGGCCGAGGCAATGCTGGCCGGCCCGGATCATCCCGACGGGGACGCCGTCACGTTCCGGGCCCTCAACGCCTATTTCACCTCGATCGGCGGCGGCACCGACCAGATCCAGCGCAACATCGTCGGTGAGCGGGTGCTGGGTCTGCCCAAGGAACCGGATCCCTACCGGGACAAGCCGTTCCGGGACCTGCCGCACTGACTCAGACGATCGCGCCGCCGATGACAGTCGCGGTCACCAGGCCTGCATCCAGTTCGCCCAGCACCTCCCGTGGCGGCGCGGACAGCAAACAGAGGTCCCCCGGCTGGCCGGGGGCCACACGTCGTGGCTGGGCCGGTCGCTGCGGCCGGCCGAGGAATCCCTGCAGCGCGGCCCGGGGCGAGATTCGTTCGGCGTCGCCGAGCACGGCGCCGGAGGGGCTGCGCCGGAGCACGGCCGCCCGCATCGCCGCCCACGGATCCCCATCGCCGAACGGGCTGTCGGTCGACAACGCCACCGGCACGCCCGCTTCCACCAGGGTGGCCACCCGCCACAGGTCATGGTGTTGTGCCGCAGGAACTTCGGCCCGGTACTCATCGCCACGCTCGGCGACGAAGTTCGGCTGAGTGACCACCGTCACGGCCAGATCGGCGAGGTCGCCGATGCAGTCGCGGGGCACGACCGCGGCGTGTTCGATGCGGTCACCGGGCAGCACACCGGCCTCCCGCAGGGCGGCGATGCTGACCACCAGTTGACTGTCGGTGACAGCGTGCACGGCGACGGGGTGCCCGGCGGCGTGGTTGTCGGTGACCCATCGGGTCAGGGCATCGAGATCGAGGGTGGTGTCGTCTAGGATCATCTTGGCCGGGCCGGTGCCGACCAGCGCCGTCGGCCTGGTTCCCGCGACCGCCATACAATGCAGACGCTGCCTGAGCTCCCCGGATTTCCTCGCCCGCGTGAATGTCTCGATGTCCGACTGGCCGTAGCCCGGCGTGGCGTCGGTGACTCCCGTGACACCCCGTGCCGCCAACCGGGCGCTCAGTTCGCCGATAGGCGGCCGTTCGGTGCGGGCCGGCCCGCCGTCCTCCCGGAACAGCCGGCCGTCGGGATGGTCGGCCGCGCCGATGCGGATCAGGGCTTCGGTGTTCAGTGTCCACAGGGCCCCGCTGCGGTGCTGCACACGCACCGGCGATCTCGGTGAAAGTGCTTCCAGGACACCACGATCCAGCGGGCCCGCGACCTGCTCATGGTAGCCCACCGCGCGGATCCAACCGTCCGGACCGGGCGCGGCCGCGTGCAGCGCGACCCGCATCTCTTCGGCGGTGCGCACGGCCGGCGGACCGACGTGCACCGATGCCAGCGCCGCGGCGGCCGACCAGAGATGCACATGGTGGTCGTGCAGGCCGGGGATCACCGTGCCGCCCGCGGCGTCCAACACGTCTTCGCCGGGATACGGCGCCAACCGACCGACCTCGGCGATGGTTGCGCCGACCCGGATGTCTGCCACGCCGCCTTCGAGTAGCTGGGCGCCCGTTATCAGCATGTGGCCGTGTCCCTTTCGACCAGCAGCCGACGGACGGCGGCCACATCGGCGCCCAGCGGCGAGGCCGGTCCGTGGATGTCGGGAGGCACCGCCTCGCCCGCGCTGTCCTCGGCCTGGGACAGCGCGGCATACGTCGCGGCCACCTGGGACATGGCGATCTCGATCAGTTCGCCGCCGCCGCGTCGCAGCGAGGCGCGCACCGCGGCGGCGGCCTCCAGCCCGCTCAGCGGATCGGCGAGGGCGTCGCCAAGGAACACGGGCCCGTCGGCGCCGTGACGGACAAGATCACCGGCCACCGCGGCGTCGTCGCCGAACGCGACCCGCCCCGCCTCGTCGGGGCCGTATCCGGTGATCCGCACCCACACCCGGCCCGGCCGGGCCGAAGTCTGCTCCGGGCCGAGCCCGCGACGGACCAGGGCCGCGGGCCGTGCCGCCTCCAGCACCACATCGGCGGCCTCCAGCAGGGCGGCAAGGTCCTGCCGGTGGTCGTCGAAATCAACGGCGTAGCTGAGCTTTCCGTGATTCATCCAGTCGAAGAAGCGCGGATCTCCCACCCGGCTGCCGTCGGGCCGCGTCGGGCTCTCCACCTTCACCACCACGGCCCCGGCTCGGACCAGCAACTGCCCGCACAACGGGCCCGCCCACATCGACGTCAGATCGATGACCAGCAGCCCGGCCGCGCTGCGCGGCGCGACCGGCGGTCCACATGCCGATACTCGCGGCGGCGCGGCGGTCGCTTCGCCCAGACGGGAGGCCGGCAGGTCCAGCAGGATGGCGCGTTCGACCACCGCCGCCGCACTTCGCGTCGCCGCCCACAGCGCGATGTCGGACCAGACGTCGACGACATCGTCGACCTCGAGCAATGCGGGTACGGTGGCGATGTCGTCGGCACGTGACAGTGTCAGCGCGCACCATCCGTCGGCGGCCCTCAGCAGTCGGGTGGCACCACCCGCGGAGTGCCGCCCCTGCGGGTGCAGCCCCAGCAGAGCGGCCCGGCCGGTGAGCAGTTCACCCGCGTCGGCACCGAACGGCTCGGCGAGCGCGCCGGCGCGCCGCAGCACACCGCCGGGAATGCCTAACGCACCCATCCGGCCATTCTCGCTTCAGAACACCAGGGCGGTGAACCGCCAGTCCAGCACCTGGCGGTCGGGTTCGCCCACCGCGTACACCTGCGAGCGCAGACCCAGGGTGTTGTCCGCGGCGGACTCGATTCGCAGTTCGCTGTACAGGGTGTCACCCTCATGCACCGGGCCGGTGTGGTCGCAGGACTCCCAGCCGAGCACGGTCACCAGGTTGGGCAGCAGCCGGGTGGCCTGCGCGAGCGCCAGGCCGATGGTGTGCCCGCCGTAGACCAACCGCTGACCGCCGACCCGCGAATCGTGGTGCGTTGCGGCGATGTTGAGGCTCAGGCGGGCCAATTCCGGTGCGCTGCTGACGACGTCGGCGGTGCTGTGCAGAACCGTCCCGGCCAGGGCGGGGTCGAAGTGCGGACCGGGAACGCGGCGGCGGAACGCCTCGGCGTCCCAGTGCGCGGCGGGGCTGACCGGAGCGGGCAGATCGGCGCCGACGGACGACAGGTCGTCGTCGTGGCCGGTATCCGGCGCGTCGGGACTCAAGGGCAGCATCGCGCACCGGTAGAAGTCGAGCACCAACCGGTCGGCCTGGTCGATGGTGATCATCCGAAGCGCCGCCAACCCGGTCGCGGCACGGCCCGCTTTTGCCGAATTCTGCTTCAGCGCAATGACTTCGGTCCGCGTGTACAGCGTGTCGCCGATGATCGGGAAATGGTGGAAGGTCAGGCCGCGGTAGAACAGGTTCGCCTTGACCCGCTGGGTCACCAGGGTCGACTGGCCGATCGCGACGTCGCACACCAGCGCGGGATGCGCGAGCGCAGCGGGTGCGCCGGTGACCGCGTGCGAAAGGGTCGCGTCCAACGGCAGCCGCATCCGGTCGCCCAGGATCGACTGGTGCACCGCGGCCGCGCCGGAGGTCAGCGTCATGCAGGGGGCGGCATCGAAGACCTGTCCGACCGACAACTCGTCGAAGTACGGGCCGCCGTGTCCGTCACCGTTGGAAGTCACAGCGCGACCCTACTCCGTGATTTCGTCGACCAGGCCCCAGGCCAGGGCCGTCGCCGGGGTGATGGCCTGACCGGAGAGCACGAGATACGCCGTTCGCCACCGGCCGATGCGCCGGGTGATGCTGACCGTTCCGCCCGCACCGGGGATCAGACCCAGCGACAGCTCCGGCAGACCCAGCGTCGCGTCGCGATGACAGGCGACGCATCCGCAGAACGCCGCCATCTCCAGTCCGCTGCCCAGTACCTGCCCGTGGACCTCGGCGCGGCATGCGGTACCCAGGCGTTGCCGCAGCGCGTCCAGTGCCAGCGCCGGACTGTGCCGGATTCGGGCCAGATGCCCGCTGGCCGGGTCGGCAAGAGTGCCGAACTCCGCGAGATCGCCGCCACTGCAGAATGATTCGCCGTTTCCGGCGAGTACGACCTCGTCGACGCCGGGATCCAGCAATGCCACCGTCAGCGCTTCCAGCAAGGCCGCGCGGGCGCCGGTGGAGAAGGCGTTGTGCCGTTGCGGGCGGTTGAACCTGATCTCGAGTCTGTTTCCGATCCGCTGCGCGACAACGGGATCAGGAATCTCGACAGCACTGGCCGGGCCACGTTCGTCGAGCCACCGAGCGAACTCGGGCCCGCCTTGCAACGTCGAATAGGCCAGCGACTCGGTGATCACCCCGGGCAGCGCCGGGGCGACGACGTCGACGGTGCGCAGAACGTCGTCACACACCAGCGCGGCATGCGGCCAGTGTTGGCAGCGCCGGGTCAACTCGGCCAGCGCCGCCGACGCCGACGGCACCGTCACGGTGCGGCGGTCGTCGCTCTCGTGCTCGACGAGGGTGAAAGTGGCGTTCTGCAACCAGTATTCGGCCGCCGGATCGTGCGGATCACCGGTCGCGACAACGATCGCGCCCGGTGCGACCGCGTCCGGCCAAGCGGGCGGGTCGGTCAGGTCGATGACCCGCACCGGTGACACTAGTTCGCGTACTTGTCGATCAGACTCTGCTTGTACAGCTTGCCGGTGTCGGTACGTGGCAACTGCGCCTCGAACGAAATCGACCGGGGGCACTTGTAATGGGTGAGGCGTTCGCGCAGCCAGACCAGCAGTTCGTCGGCGAACTCGTCGGTCGCATCGACGGCGTCGACCGTCTGCACCACACCCTTGACCGACTGACCCATCTCGTCGTCGGGGATGCCGAAGACCGCGGCATCCATCACCTTCGGATGCGTCACGAGCATGTTCTCGGCTTCCTGCGGGTAGATGTTGACCCCACCGGAGATGATCATGTGGTGCCGGCGGTCGGTGAGGTACAGATATCCGTCCTCGTCGACATAACCGATGTCGCCGACGGTCATCCAGCCTCGCTCATGGGTGGCCGAAGCCGTCTTCTCGGCGTCGTTGAGATATTCGAAGGTATTGCCGCCCTCGAAGTAGATCTCGCCGGCCTGTCCCGGCGGCAGCTCATTGCCCTGCTCGTCGAGAATGTGCAGATTGCCCAGCATCGGCTTGCCGACCGAACCGGGATGCGCGAGGTACTCCTCGGCACTGATCAGCGTCGAGCCGATGGCCTCCGAGGAGGCGTAGTACTCGTCGACGATCGGGCCCCACCATTCGATCATCTGCATCTTGATCTCGACGGGACACGGCGCCGCGGCGTGCATGATCCGCTGCAGGCTGGAGAGGTCGTACGAATTACGTACAGCCTCAGGAAGTTTCAGCAGCCTGGTGAACATCACCGGCACGAACTGCCCGTGGGTGACCTGGTGGCGCTGGATGGCGTCCAGGGTGCCCTCGGCGTCGAACTTCTCCATGACGACCACCGGGATGCCCGCGGCCTGCATCGTCATGGACCACACCGACGGCGCGGTGTGGTAGAGCGGTGCCGGGCTCAGGTAGACGCCCTCGGGGTCCATCCAGAATCCGACCAGCATCGACATCAGGCCGGGGACCTCCGACGGCGGCAGGTGCAACAGTTCGCGTTTGATGCCCTTCGGTCGCCCCGTGGTGCCAGACGAGTACTGCAGCAGATCGCCCTCGATCTCGTCGACGATGGGCGTATCCGGTTGGTCGGCAACACATTCCGGATAACGCGGCCAGCCGTCGAGATCGTCGTCGGCGATCAGGCGCACGGCGGGCAGACCGTGGGGCAGCTCGGACTCCAGATCCTCGAGCGTCTCGCGCAGGGCTGCCGACCCGATGACCGCCTTCGCGTTGCAATTGTCGATGATGTAGGCCGCCTCGGCCGGGGCCAGATGGGTGTTGATCGGGACGTAGTACAACCCGGCGCGGCGCGCCGCCCACATCACGGTATGGAAGTGCTCGTTGTTCTCCATCAGGATCGCGACCGAGTCACCCTCGACCAGGCCGGCCTTGCGGAAGTAGTGCGCGAGACGGTTCGCGCGCGCCTCCATCTCGCCGAACGTCACCACCGTCCCCGTCGGATAGAGGATGACGGCAGGTTTGTCGGGCGTGGCTTCGGCGTGCTCACGAATCTGCATGCGCTGACTCTACGATGCGTCGCTTGGACAGGCGCCGGCGCTCGGCAGTAGACGAGTGGTACCGTTTCTTGTCGCATGCGGGTCTCCGCACGAGGGCATCGGCAAACCCGAGCCACTGAAGTACGGCCTCGCCGGAGCCTGGTCGCGACGCATCACCGAGGAGCACCGCCTCGTCTACCGCGTGGTCGCTGACGAACTGCAGATTCTGCAGGCCAGGTACCGCTACGAGTAGAGCAGCCCGCACTCTGGTAGCCCCCCGAGCGTGCGCAGAAGTTCACGCGGAGCGTGACACGAAACTCAGCCCAAGCGGTGCTTGAGGGCGTCGAACTCGTCCTTGATGCCGGTGGGCAGCTTCTCACCGACGAACTCGAACCACTCCGCCATCTGCGGCAGTTCCTGGCGCCACTCGTCGGCATTCACCGCCAGTGCCGCTTCGACGTCGTCGCGGTCGATGTCCAGACCGGTCAGGTCGATGTCGTCGGCCGTCGGGACCACACCGATCGGGGTGCTCTCGCCGCTGGCGGTGCCCTCGATGCGCTCGATGATCCACTTGAGCACGCGGCTGTTCTCGCCGAAGCCCGGCCACAGGAACCGGCCGTCGTCGCCGCGGCGGAACCAGTTGACGAGGAACACCTTCGGCAACTTGGACTCGTCGGCGTTCTTGCCGATGTTGATCCAGTGCTGGAAGTAGTCGCCGACGTTGTAGCCGAGGAACGGCAGCATCGCCATCGGGTCGCGGCGCACGGCGCCCACCTTGCCCTCAGCGGCGGCGGTCTGCTCGGAGCCGATGGTGGAACCGATGAAGACGCCGTGCTGCCAGTCGGTGGCCTCGCTCACCAGCGGAACCGTGGTCTTGCGGCGACCACCGAAGAGAATCGCCGAGATCGGCACGCCCTGCGGATCGTCCCATTCCGGAGCCAGTGTGGGGCACTGTGAAATCGGCGTGCAGTAGCGCGAATTGGGATGCGCCGCATTGGTTTCCGTATCGCGGAAGTACCAGTCCTTGCCCTTCCAGTCGATCAGGTGCTGCGGATCGCCTTCGAGGCCTTCCCACCACACGTCGTCGTCGTCGGTCTTGGCGACGTTGGTGAACACGGTGTTGCCGGCGGCGATGGTCTTCATCGCATTCGGGTTGCTCTTCCAGTTGGTACCCGGCGCGACGCCGAAGAATCCGAACTCGGGGTTGACGGCATACAGTCGGCCGTCCTTGCCGAACCGCATCCACGCGATGTCGTCGCCGACGGTCTCGGCGCGCCACCCCTCCAGGGTGGGCTGCAGCATCGCGAGGTTCGTCTTGCCGCAGGCCGACGGGAACGCCGCGGCGACGAAGTACGCCTTGTTCTCCGGGGAGATCAGCTTGAGGATCAGCATGTGCTCGGCGAGCCAGCCCTCGTCATGCGCCATCGCCGAGGCGATCCGCAGCGAATAGCACTTCTTGCCCAGCAGCGCGTTACCGCCGTAACCCGATCCGTAGCTCCAGATCTCGCGGGTCTCTGGGAAGTGGGTGATGTACTTGGTGTCGTTGCACGGCCACGGAACATCCTGCTGGCCGGGTTCCAGTGGCGCGCCGATCGAGTGCAGTGCCTTCACGAAGAAGCCGTCGTCACCCATCTTGTCCAGCGCGGCCTTGCCCATCCGGGTCATGGTGCGCATCGAGACCACGACGTACTCGGAGTCGGTGAGTTCCACGCCGAGCTTGGGGTCCTCGGCGTCCAACGGACCCATGCAGAACGGGACGACGTACATGGTCCGGCCACGCATACAGCCGCGGTACAGGTCGGTCATGATGGAGCGCATCTCCGCGGGGTCCATCCAGTTGTTGGTGGGGCCGGCGTCGATCTCACGTTCGGAGCAGATGAAGGTCCGGGACTCGACGCGGGCCACGTCGGACGGGTCGGACAACGCCAGGTAGGAGTTCGGCTGATCCCGCGGGTTGAGCTTCTGGAAGGTGCCGGCCTCGACGAGGTGGGCACACAGCCGTTCGTACTCCTCCTCGGAGCCGTCGGCGAACACCACGCGGTCGGGCTGTGTCAGCTCGGCGACCTCGGCGACCCAGGCCAGCAGGCCCTCGTGCTTGGTCGGCGCCTCGTCCAGACCCGGAACGGTCGCTGCGGTCATGACAATCTCCTACCCAATTCAATTTGGGAGTACTCCCACCGAAGGTGAACACCATAGCCCCCCGGTTGTCCCTGGAAAGAGGTTATCGCGGGTGACACCGTCACGGTTAGCCGACTACGTGTCCGTTGACTCACAAGAACGATTCAGAGCCCCTCACGTGCGCGGGTACATCGATTCAGACCGGCGGTCACCAGCGGCGGACCCCGGCATCGCGCCACTCCAGAGCCGCTCGACGGTCACGATCCGCAACGCCACCGCCTCGTCTGCCGCGCCGCGCAGCGCGTCGACGGCCTCCGCGACCCAGCGCTGCATCGCGATCCGCTCGGCGAGCAGCCGCCGGGCGGCGACCACCCACGCCGTCAGCGCCGCCCCGGCGCACAGGCCTGAAATCGCGGCGCCCATCGCGTAGCCCGGCGCGAGCTCGGCGACCGTCCGGCCCAGCGTCAGGGCGACCCCGAGCCCGAAGCCCGTACCCAGCAACATCGTCAATCTGGATTCGAGGCCACCTGTTAGCGCGGCCGGATCGGGGGGCAGCGGCAGGTCGATCGCCGGCGGCGCCACCTCGTCGGGCAGGCCGAGCTCCGCGGCGACGACCGCCAGGTGATCGGTCACCGCGTCGTCGACCTCGGCTGCGGCGTGCTCCAGGCGAGCCCGCACGCGGTCGGGAAACGCCCGGCGGTCGCGACGGGTCAGCGCCCCGGCCGCGGCGGTCAGTTCAGCACGGACCGCTGCGCACCGTCGGCGGGCGAGAGCACCCAGCTGGACCCGGGCCTGTTGGGTACGACCGCGCAGCAGCACGGCGCGTTCGGCTCCCGACTTTCGAGGAGCCTCGGTCGTGACGCGAATACTGTTGTTCGGCAACACATTTTGCTCTTCTGACAGGCACGCGCCGAGCAGCTCGACCAGTCGGCCGACCCGCGGCTCACCCAGAGCCGGGGCGGCCGCCACGCCCACCCAGACCAGCGCCGGGTACCGATCCCGGCTGGCGTCGACGGCGCCGCGCCAGCCGCGGTGGACGTCGATCTTCGACACCACACCGATCACCCGCCCCGACGGCGCCGCCGTCGCGTCGAGCAGGTGGTCGAGCATCGCGCAGTCCGAGGCGGCCAGCCGCGCGGCCGCCGAGACCACGAACACCACCGCGGCCGCAACATCGCCGGGGCGCAGATCGACGGACTCCACGACGAGGTCGGCGGCCAGCGCCGGGATGCCCGCCAGTCCGTCGCGCAGTGCGTCGGCCACGGCGGTCACCCCCGCCAGCGGCGGACCGCACACCAGGACGACGCGTCGCCTCCGCGGACGGCCACCGGCGGTCATCGTGCCGGCACCCGCTGCAGCGAGGCGCGGGTCAGATCCGCGGCGCACGCCCGGTGCAGCGCCGTCACCGGGCCGGCGCCGTAGGCCTGCCAGCGCAGCGCCTCCGGCAGGCCGGGCGCGCCGACCGACATGCCGGCGGTCTGCAGCACGGCCGTCGCGGCGGACATGCGCACCGACCGGGTCCGCTCGTCGCACAGCATCGCCGCGGCCGCCGCGTCGACGCCGGCCAGCGCCTCCAGGTCGGCGATCACCGTGAGGAGCCGCCGGTATCGCGCCTCGGCGACCGCCGGCTCGAGATCCCGGCACACCGTGTCGATGCCACTGCCGGCCCGCAACACCCGGCGCAGGGCCGCGCCGTCGAGGTCGGGGTCCGCTCGCAGTTCCAGCACCGCCCGGGCGATCCCGAACAGGTCCAGGCGTTCCAGGAGTCGGGCCCGGACGTCCAGAGGGATGTCGTGCGGGCAGGAGAGGAAGGCGTCGACCGAACTCAGATCCGCCGGCACGCTGGTCAGCGTCCGCAGCCCGGCCAGCATCGGGTCGTCGAGCACGGCCCGGTCCAGCCCGGCGACGGCCAGCAGCCCCATCAACGGTCGGGCGGTGACCCCGGTCCGCACGCTCAGATCCGCGCAGCGGCGCCGTGCCGTGGCCAGCGGGCCGTCGCCGCCGAACCCGCACAGGTCGGCCTTGGCGAAGACGATCATCGCCGGGTTCTCGGCAGCGCGCAGCGCCGCATGGTCTTCCGGCTTGGCGACCTCGGCGACCACCCGGAGCACCACATCGCCCCGGTCACCGTCGTCCCGCACCTCGAACCCCGCGAGGGCCAGCGCGCGAACGACGGTGCCCACCCCGACGCCCGGGCGGCCGCCGACCGACAGCGTCACACCGGCGGTCAGGCGCCGGGCGTGCGCCGCCCACCGGGATGTCGCGAACTCCGTGCAGACCGGGTATGCGTCCATGTGGCGTCATGGTGACAGTGGCCGTCCACACCCGTGTGCCGCCGCCGGCCGCCCTGTGGATAACCCGCCGGCCGGTGATAGGCAACTGTTGGGTATCAATCTGCACCACGATGCGGGACTCGTCGCGATCATGCGGGACGATGGGGGGATGCGTGCGCGCTGTGGGCCCGACTCGACGGAATTCGCCGTCACAGCCGACTCCGCACCCACCACCGGCGGCGGCCACGCCGACTTCCCCAGACGCGTCACCAGCTTCCGCTCCCGCCGCTCGACCCTCAGCGACGCCCAGCAGAGGACCTGGGAGCGACTCTGGCCGCAGCTCGGCACCGAAGCCCGCTCGGGCGACACCCCGGCGGACCGACTGGACACCACCGCCTGGTTCGGCCGCACGGCGCCCGTCGTCCTGGAGATCGGCTCCGGCACGGGGATGTCGACGCTGGCGATGGCGCAGGCCGAACCCGATGTGGATGTCGTAGCCGTCGAGGTCTACCGGCGCGGCCTGGCGCAGCTGCTGTCGGCGATCGACCGGGCGGGCGTCACGAATATCCGTCTGATCCGCGGCGACGCGGTCGACGTCCTCGAGCGCATGTTCGGACCCGGCTCGCTCACCGGCGTCCGGGTGTTCTTCCCGGACCCCTGGCCCAAGGCCCGCCACCACAAGCGCAGGCTGCTGCAGCCCGACACCGTCGCCCTGATCGCCGACCGGCTGCGGCCCGGCGGCGTCCTGCACGCCGCCACCGACCACGCCGACTATGCCGAGCAGATCGCCGAGGTCGGCGACGCGACCCCCCGGCTGCGCCGCGTGACCGGCGAGGACGTGCTGCCCATCTCGGTGCGCCGGCCGGTCACCAAGTACGAGGGCAAGGCACACACCGTGGGCAGCGCCATCACCGAACTGGTCTGGGAGCGGCTGTGAGCCTGACCGAGAGCGTGACCGAAGTCGCGCCGGTCCCGGAATCGCCCGAACCGCCGCCGCCGGAAACCGCGGCGCCGGCAGTCCGGCGCGTGCTGCTGGTGTGGGATGCGCCCAACCTGGACATGGGGCTGGGCTCGATCCTCGGCGGCCGGCCCACCGCGGCACACCGGCCGCGCTTCGATGCGCTGGGCCGCTGGCTGCTGGGCCGCACCGCCGAGGTGTCCGGGACGTCGTCGGTAGTCGGGGCCACGCAGCCGATCGAACCCGAGGCCACGGTGTTCACCAACATCGCGCCGGGCAGCGCCGATGTGGTGCGGCCCTGGGTGGAGGCGCTGCGTAACGTCGGGTTCGCGGTGTTCGCCAAACCGAAGGTGGACGAGGACAGCGACGTCGACGGCGATATGCTCGAGCACATCGCCCTGCGCCGCCGGGAGGGTCTGGCGGCGCTGCTGGTGGCCTCGGCGGACGGACAGGCGTTCCGGCAGCCCCTGGAGGAAATCGCCCGGGACGACGGCACCCCCGTCGCCGTGCTCGGATTTCGCGAACATGCCAGCTGGGCGCTAGCGTCGGATAGCTTGGAGTTCGTCGACCTGGAGGATATTCCGGGCGTGTTCCGGGAGCCGCTCCCGCGCATCGGCCTGGATTCGCTGCCGGAACAGGGAGCCTGGCTGCAGCCGTTCCGGCCGCTGTCCTCCCTGCTGACATCACGAACTTGACATGACGAACGAGGCCGCGACCCGAGGCGGTCGGCCCCGAAGAGAACTTGAAGAGCGTTAGGAGCCTACGTGTTCGCCTGGTGGGGTCGAAAGGTGTACCAGTACCGGTACATCGTGATCGGGGTGATGGTAGCGCTGTGCCTCGGTGGCGGCGTCTACGGCGCGAGCCTGGGACAGCACGTCACCCAGAGCGGGTTCTACGACGACAGCAGTGAATCGGTGCGGGCCTCCGTCCTGGCCGACGAGGTGTACGGGCGCGACCGCGGCAGCCACATCGTGGCCATCCTGACGCCGCCGGAAGATCAGGAGGTCACCGACAAGGCCTGGCAGACGAAGGTCGCCGGCGAGCTGGATCAGGTGGCCAAGGATCACCCGGATCAGATCGCCAACTGGATCGGTTGGCTCAAGGCGCCGGACAACGCGGCCGTGGCCAATATGAAGACCGAGGACCTGCGGCACACCTTCGTCAGCATCCCGCTGAAGGGCGACGACGACGACACGATCCTGAAGAACTACCAGGCGGTCGAACCCGATCTGCAGAACATCAACGGCGGCGACATCAAGCTCGCCGGGCTCAACCCGCTGGCCAGTGAGCTCACCGGGACGATCGGCACCGACCAGAAGCGCGCGGAACTCGCGATCATTCCACTGGTTGCCATCGTGCTGTTCTTCGTGTTCGGCGGTGTCATCGCGGCCGCCCTGCCCGCCATCATCGGCGGCCTGACCATCGGCGGTGCGCTCGGCATCCTGCGCTTCACCGCGGAGTTCGGTCCGGTGCACTTCTTCGCCCAGCCCGTGGTCACGATGATGGGCTTCGGTATCGCCATCGATTACGGCCTGTTCATCGTGAGCAGGTTCCGGGAGGAACTCGCCGAGGGCTACGACACCGAGGCTGCGGTACGCCGGGCCGTGATGACGTCGGGCCGCACCGTGGCCTTCTCGGCGGTGATCATCGTCGCTTCGTCGCTGCCGCTGCTGCTGATCCCGCTGGGATTCCTGAAGTCGATCACCTACGCGATCATCGCCTCTGTGATGCTTGCGGCATTCCTGTCGATCACGGTGCTGCCCGCGACGCTGGGCGTGCTGGGAGCCAACGTCGACGCACTCGGGGTGCGCACGCTGCTGCGGGTGCCGTTCCTGGCCAACTGGCCGGTCTCCCGCAAGATCATCGACTGGTTCGCCGAGAAGACGCAGAAGACCAAGACCCGCGCCGAGATCGAGAACGGCTTCTGGGGCCGCCTCGTCAACATGGTGATGAAACGGCCGATCGCGTTCGCCACCCCGATCCTGATCGGGATGACCCTGCTGGTCATCCCGATCGGCCAGCTGGCCCTGGGCGGCCTGAGTGAGAAGTACCTGCCGCCGGACAACCATGTCCGTGTTGCGCAGGAGGAGTTCGACAAGCTGTTCCCCGGTTTCCGCACCGAACCACTCACCATGGTGATCCGCTCCCAGGACGGCAAGCCGGTCACCGACGATCAGTTGGCAGAGATACGCGCGAAAGCCGAGGCGATACCGGGCTTCACGGTTCCGGACAACAACCCGGACAAAATGTGGCAGGAACGCTCGATGCAGGACGGCGCCACCAAGGATCCGTCCGTCCGGGTACTGCAGAACGGTGTGATCAACGCCGACGACGCACCCAAGAAGATCGACGAACTGCGGGCGCTGCAGGCGCCGCACGGGCTGACCATCCTCATCGGCGGCACCAGCGCCCTGGCACAGGACAGCATCCACAGCCTGTTCGACAAGCTGCCGTTGATGGTGACCATCCTGGTGATCACCACCACCATCCTGATGTTCCTGGCGTTCGGATCGCTGGTGCTACCGATCAAGGCGGCGTTGATGAGCGCGCTGACGGTGGGCTCCACCTTGGGCATCCTGACCTGGATGTTCGTCGAAGGCGGCCACGGATCCGGGCTGTTGAACTACACCCCGCAGCCGCTGCTGGCGCCGATGATCGGCTTGATCATCGCCGTCATCTGGGGCCTGTCCACCGACTACGAAGTGTTCCTGGTGTCCCGCATGGTGGAGGCGCGGGAACGCGGCATGTCCACCCAGGAGGCCATCCGGATCGGCACCGCAACCACCGGCCGGCTGATCACCGGCGCCGCCCTGGTGCTGGCCGTGGTGGCCGGGTCCTTCGCGTTCTCCGACCTGGTGGTGATGAAGTACCTCGCGTTCGGCCTGCTGATCGCGCTGCTGCTGGACGCCACGGTGATCCGGATGTTCCTGGTGCCGGCCATCATGAAGATGCTCGGCGACGACTGCTGGTGGGCCCCGCGCTGGATGAAGCGGCTGCAGAACAGGATCGGGCTCGGCGAGGTGGAGCTGCCCGACGAGAAGAAACGCCCGGTGGTGGCCGCCGAGGAACCCGCCCTGGTCGGTGCGGGTGCGCCGCTGCCCCGCCGGTTGCCGCCACACGACCCG